>Ga0209782_1002202_pt1 | contig 10743 bp, 2 predicted proteins | sample WorMetmaBAHAMAS1_FD_187390 | JGI IMG/M metagenome (GOLD analysis project Ga0209782, IMG submission 187390) | Marine gutless worms symbiont microbial communities from Max Planck institute for Marine Microbiology, Germany - Inanidrilus... | ecosystem: Host-associated > Annelida > Digestive system >...
GAAATTACTTGGCATGGAGTAGTTATTGCAATACACCAAATTTCACCCCCCTTGGTGCAATCCCTTGGTGTAACATGTTATCCCTGCATAGTGAAAAACTTCCAAATCTCTCATGTAACTACAGTATCATAGTAGGCATTGCATGCATGCTGCTGGTAAAACATGATACTTGCAACCCTTTTCCCTGGCATTGCGTGAAATCTGAGCCCAACCATACTCTGTGTGGTCTGTAATGTTTGGACCTTTAAAACTTTTTCAGATCCAGCGTACAGTTTCACCGCTATGGGGGGACTGAACTTTTATTGGTAAATAATATTAATGACTATGCCAATATTAATGGTGATGATGATAACAATAATTTTCTGTATGTTGCGCACTGCAGGAGAAGTCGAGTGGTCGTAGTGCTCACTACAAGCTGACATCGACAGTGATGCTGTGGCTGCAGACCAACAAGTCAGGATCAGGTCTCATGAACCTTGGCGGATCAATGACCAGACAGGTCTGTTATGCTTTACATGCAGCTGTGATGTTTGTTGCTTCTTACAAGTGTGGTTGTTTGACGACTTTGCATTTTGCACCTCTTAGTTTCCATTTATCGCGTTCCACAAGTATGTTGTGAATATTTGCAGGTGGAAGCTGATAAATCAATCAACGATCCAAATTCTCATATTATCAACATCGGACAATTGGTGGAGGTAGTCATCGGTGTTTTACTGCTGTTTAGAATATCGTTAGATACATTGACGTATTAGATAAATTAACTGTACATAAAAGGGTGCTGGCATCAGAGAACTGGCATAAACGGACCATTACCCGGAGTTTGATGGGGATAATGAAAGGATGAGGCATCGGTTTGGATCATTGCTTCAATGCATGATGCCATGCTAGCGCGGTATATGCCATCGTCATGTGTCTATGTGTGTGAATGTATTGTATTGTATTGTATCGAAATGGCTAAACATTGGATCATGCAAATAATTCCATATGATAGCCCTGGGACTCTAGTTTTCTGACGCCAAAGATCACGGCGAAATTCAAATGGGTCACCCACTACGGGGACGACAAATGCAGGAGGGGTGGGTAAAAATTGGCCACTTTCAACAAATAACTCACTATAACTCGAAAATGGTATAAGATAGACACATAGTTTCTATTAAACTTGAATAGGAAGTCGAATTATGTTGACAATGTTGTAACAAAGAACAAACCAATCAGTTTGCTATGTCGTTGTCTATGTTATTATAGGCTGAAGATGATTTTTAAAATTCAACTGCTTAAAACATTTATCTGTTGACGTACACAGTATTTGTTACCATATATATCAACTGTTGCTTAATCGTTACTAGTAAACAGTTACGTAAATGAACAGATGTGGTGCGTACATGTTGTTAGGAGATGGAGAACCGTATTCGCAACACACTGAATGACATATATTTTGGCAAAACGAAGGACATAGTCTGTGGCTTGCGAACAACAGTGTCAGCTTCAGAGCGACGAACGCAGGAGCTGTTCAGGAAAGATCTTGCTGGTGCGATCAAAGGTCGATCACTGCAACTTGGTGATGTATCATAACATATTGGGATCAGTCACAGCTAACTTTAATTAACGGTGGTGTAGAATCTCTGTAAGTACAGATTTTTTGTACATTAGCTGACTTTGTTTTGCATAAACTCTAGTTTTAAACTAATGTATTAAACCGAAACTTAAACTTAAACCTAAAGTTTGTTTTTAAACCAATGATTAGATTAACTTCAGTTTTAAACAGAGTATAAAACCTAGTTTCAAACGCTTCTTACGAGTTTCAACACTGATTAGTTGACATTTAGCACCTGTATGATATTGAATGCAATTTGCAGATGGCATTTACAGTTTCTGTCTTTGCTTTCATTTCAAAATATACGAACTAAAGTAATGCACAAATGTAGATAAAATACAACAGATGTATTTGATAATTAGTAGTTACTAGACCCAAAGCCGTCACTTATAGCTGAATTTGCCGCCAATTTTTTGTATGCTGACAAAATTGGCTAGCTTAATTTGCTGACAATGACATTCGTTTTCCGATCACTCTTGGACATTGCTATGGTAGCCAATTTTGGTGCTGGTGTTATCAATAACTACACCATTTAACACCATTTCCCTATGCTAAACGTAGTGGTATAAAAGTTGCAGTAGCTTATTTTCCACATGTCTAGTTTGATTTTATTGAATGTAACTGCTCTGAGAAGTACAGTATGTTTGTACAGAAAATAAAAGTGTCCACTGAACGTTACAAACTAGTCATTTTATGTATTTTTACATCGTTTAACATGAACTGAAGCTTGAATTTTCAAGTTGCAGAAATCAAGTGCCTTGGTGTTTGTCAATTGTTTAGTGTTCAGTGCAGTTTGTTTTTATTAGTGTGTCTTATTTGATCTTCAGTTCAATTCTTTACCATTGTTTTTGCTTCAAGTATTGCACAGTCAATCTTTTCTGAGACAGATTGATAAGATGCTATTAGTTGAAAATGTGCATAGTAATTCAGTGATATTTTTTTCGTAAATTTTATACTATCTGTAAAACAGTCATAGAAATTTGGAATGTCTTGTCTAGGCTGGGTAATGGCTATTGAGAGCTAGCGTAAAGAACGCACTGTCTTTCTATTAGGAGACTGTTGACGAATCACAAAAAGACAACTGGTTGACATTTAATTGTTTATGTCAGTGATCAGAATTCTCTTTAGTGTTGTCACTGTCTGTTTAAATTGTTTGCCAATGGGCAAGGCATTCCGCATACTCCAGTTATCCCAGAGTTTCTCTTCCAGGCCTTATCAAATGTGAAACAACTCTGTGAAACAGGCTTATTAATCAAACTTACCATAGTGTGTGTAGATGATTTATGGTTGTATATATGTGTTCTTTTACACATTTTGGTTTTTATGAATTTTTACTAATTAATCTCTGTCTCATTCGCCAGAACCTTCTTATGCATTATTAGGCTATTTCTATTGCTTTTTTGTGTATTTAAAACAGTCTTCACCTAAAGGTGCTATGGAGTTATGTGAATAAAGTTTTTATTACAGTATTACATGTGACCCTTTGTCAACTCTAGCTTTTTGAAGTCTGCTTGTGGTGCACAATTCTGAATGATGGTGCTTGCTGTTTGTATTTTACAATATACCATAATTAGTTGATGCTTAGTAGATTATGCATTTTTGTTGACATTTTTGGTCATAACAACTTTCATTAGGTATGCTGTGAATGTAAACGGTGGTTAAAGGTGATTTCAGTTTTTTCTCATCACCAATTGAAGGTCTATAACAGTGTTCATTGTGGGTCCCTAGTCTTCAGTGTTGGACACATCATTTGACTAGATTACACTTTGGTGCCAAATATAGTGTTATTTGTTAGTGTTTTAAGACAGGTTGCAGTTAAAGAATAAACAAAGAATTTTTGCATTGGCTTAAGCTGACTATTGTTCTAGAAAACAACATTTCAAATCTTGTAGTATATGACCATTGCCATTGTGTTCTGCTAATGTTCCTAACTTTCTGCATGTTCTTATAGAACTTGTAAAAATGCTACAAAAGTGAAGGAACGGTGTTGCCTTGCATCCAGCCGCACTTTAACCACTAAATGCAAATCAAGTAATTTTCCTTTCATATGCATATCGTTTGTTGTGTGACATTTTATGAGTGATTTTAATTTTGCTGTTGTTTTCATTTATGGATTGAGTTTTTTTCAGACTGTTAGCACAAATATTACATGAAATGTTTTCAAGAATTATGTTCATGTTGGTGCAACTAAACTGTTGAACTGAAACACTATAGTTTGAATTTACAACAAATTTTGATTGTTGTTGATCTATTACCATATTTGGATTTTGGTCAGTAATACAGCTGCATCAGCCACATCTAATATGGACTACCCAAAGTCTAACATTGGCTAGTCATAAGAGTTTAATATTTTACTCTTTATTGTTTCTCAAAAGGTGCAATATAACAATCTGTAGTGAAAGTCTCATTAAACTTTAATAAACCAACCATCGGCTGGATGTTTACTTTGTTATGAGAGGCAACCAAATGTATCTTCATTGTCAATGGAAAGCACAGCTGTAGTAAAATGTGTGTGAAACTCTTGCTGTTAAGTATCAATCAATAAATACTAAATATCAGTCAATCAATCAATCAAGTCTCGGGTCTTTCTGATTAAGTCAGAAACAAAATAAGAGGTAGGCAGTTGTCGAAACCTTATGCAAGTGTCAAGTCAAAATGTATTGACACAGGTTGTTGACATAATGCACAACATTGAAAGAGATGAGCTATTGGTTACATATAGTATTTATGCTGCAATTTGTTGCTCATGCAACCAGTGTGCCTGCAGGCCTGATGTAAAATATCTAGTTAGCCACTTGTTGCTATCACAGTTTAACCAACCTGTGGTAAATTGGTATGAGCATTATGATAAAAAGACAGTTATTTTTTTGTAGTAAATTGGATCTGGTTCAGACCCAATTTATTACAAAGTAATTTTCATCTATCATAATCCGTCCATTAAAATGGAGCTTCCCCCAGAGTTAATATGGTATCTTATGTTAACGTCTATGAAAGCGGAAATGCCCGTTTACGGCTTGCATGTTCGCATATCTCGTTATCTCAGCATCTGATGAATGACTGCTGAGCTTCTAGTACGGCTAATGAGAACTTAAGAGGACACTGAGTGAGGTTAACTTCTGCTAAGTCTAAAGGCTAAGCTGAACCAAAGTTTCCAAACAGTCTTAACTTGGGAATTCCCTGTGTTAAATGGGTATCTTTTGGTGTAGTCTTAGCCTCTAGATTTAGCCAAAGTTGACCTCGCCCAGTGTTTAAGTAACGTGAGTTTTCGCTCAGCGAAAGTTAATCTCTAGGGGATTAAGTCTACTGCAGGTAAAGTGATTTGGACTGAGACCGAATTGCTCAGATTAACTTTCGCTGAGTGAATCGTTGAGTCCAAACTTTGGACTCAGCGAATCGGTCCACGAAAGTTTTCGCTCAGCGATTCGCTGAGTCTACTCTGAATCCAAAACGTCACTTCACTTTTTGGATTAAGTTCGGTCTCAGTCCGAAGTTTAGTCTGAGCAAAAGACTCAGCGAAAGAGTAATCCATCAAGAAGGCCTAGCAGTGGCTAGGATAGCGCGAGATGACCCCTCCCTGACCACAATGCACTTCATACAGACAGACTGACATCGTAGCATAAGCGCGAGATGTAGCTATTACATCTCGCGCTAAAAAGTGAAGTCACCCACTTTCACCTTTCAACGACTTTATACCTCCCGCTGTCTAGTCGTATGGGCCTATCGATTTATTGCATTTGCAATTGCAAAATACTGCTGCGCTTTCATTAGTACTCGCGATTTGCACGCGCAGCGCATCCCGAGTTCCTGGTGGCGTTTAGTGTGATCTAATCAAATGTTTTAATATTCTGCGTATTTGTTTCTATGTTGTTTACATTGACTTTTATTTATTTATTCCGTTTCACATTCATAGTCGTAGGTGTTTTATAGAGGTGTTAATAATAAGTAAATGTAGTGATTTATTAATTTTACGTTGCTGTTAGTCATAGGACAAACATGGATAATGGATAACTAGACGGCTGTTAGGCAAATTGACAAGTCTGTCAAAAGGGAGGCGTGGCCTCAATGACCCCTTTCCTTGCCATAATGCAAAGTCATCTGTCAGTTATTACCTTCTGTTTTTGTTTTTAGTTGAACATAGTCTGCAATAACGGCGAATGACCTGTTTTCACCTCTTAGATTGTAGCCAAGGGTCTATCTAATTTATGCCGTCACTCCGTGACGGCATCGTTACGGCGTTGTCACGCCGACAACGCCGTGACGGCCGCAGACGTGATGGGTAATTGCTTCGCCGTGTCCTGTGACGCCGTGACAGCGCCGTAACGTGACGGCACGCAGACGGTTAACGTAACAACGTGCGACTGCGTGTATTTTTTGGCAGTTCTTGCTGAAACAAGTCGACTTCTAGGCCTAAAGACAAAGCACTGCGGTTTTCATAAACTGCCATCTCAACCGCATAACACAGGCTACATTTGGTCAGGGGGGCTTCAAAAGCAATTTTGTTTTTCAGAAGCGCAAATTAATGCAAATTTGCCCATTTTTTGTTCAGGTGTAAACTGCTTAAATGTGCTTTTTAAAGTAAGTAAGTAAGTAATCAACTATATAACGCTATAGTCAAAAGAGAATCAGAGTGCAATAATAATTTGGTTGCGAACATTGGTGCCACTTGGCAAGTACGGTTAAACTATTGTGTGTGGCAGATACATGTATGATTGAGTCTTCCACCAGCGATGGCGATGTGGCCTGTTCCCAAATTACTTTTGAAAATCTCGTTGCTGTTTTCATTGGACAAGCTGAACAGACTTAAGTTTCACGATTTATTGAGTGTATAATATAGATAGAAAAGCAAATTTGCTGCTTCCATCAGACATGCCACATAATGTCACAGGGAAAATAAACTTATGACCCACCTCCCAGTACAGTGAGTTACAGAATTCAATTTGCTCACTTTGCCGTCACTTTTTGTGTTTAAGTTATCAAACAAGACCAGCACTAAAGTCACACTTACATATCCTAGCCACACTACGGCAATCATGGTCAGACGCCAGTAGGTGCAGGTGAACAATTAATGTGGTTACCTGGACGCTAATTACTCGATGTCGTTACGCTGTCACGGCATCACAGCATAAGATAGACCAGTAGCAAAGATGTAAACTGTAATTGAGTGACCTGTTATTTCATTGATGCATATAAAATCACAGCCCTGACTTTTATTTATTAGCAATCGTGTTGTCTTTTACTTACATTATGATGTGAGAATTACTCTAGTGCTAGGACAATTCAAGCTTTTTATGCACAATCAATTTTTCATTGATTTTTCAAGTAAAATTCATTGATTTGCTTCCATTGGGAACGATTTTTAGGACACATACAGCGGTAGGGTATAAGCTTATTAATTGGCCTTGTTCACTTATCAGCAAGTTACGGTTACGAGTATGCCCGTAAAATACATGTCAGAGGTGTTGATCAGAAAGCTATTATCTAACTAACCAAAAATGTGAAACACAAAAGTACCACTAACCAATAAGATAAAATCTCTTTTTAGAAGAGTTCAAAAAAGTAATTATAAACAAAATGAAGATGCCATGTTGAAATGTAGCAAAAAATACTACCACAGAACGTCCACAATTGCTGAACCTTCCAATGCAGCACAAGCTAAGCTTCAGATCAGTATGAAATTCGAGCTAAACTCTGGATGAAATCAACAAGTAACAAACAGCTCTCAGCTGCAGCCACATCTCGTGCAAGTATCAAGTATATGATTGATTGAGTTAAAGTTTAACTCCTCACTTGATACAACATAGGTCATTTTGAATATGTTTTTGTCAGTCAATGTCTTAGCTAGTACTCAGAAATTGTGATGTATGTTTTATACTTACAGGTCTGCTTGAGACTTGTAAGTTCTTCTAATCATACACATCAAATGTAGTGTGAGTTGTTGTTAAATTGTTACAGATCAATGAGTGATCATCAGGCAAACAATGGGACACTGGATGAACCAGACTGCATTTTGAAACAGCCTGATCAAAGATGCATTTTGTTAAATCGGCCAAATACTGTGAAATATTGTTCAAATGTCATTTGGTAATTATATAATTTTTGTACACATTGTACAGGAATTCATAGTCACAAAAGGTGTCTGATGTACTGTGAACCATGCTTTGAGCTATTAGAATTGTGTTTGTCTTAAAGGCCACTGCGATATACAGCCTGGGTTGCATGTAGGGTTTACAGATTTTATCAAGTATTTTATCATCTCTTGACTTCAGCCCCTATTTCCTGCCTTCTGGAATGAAGCTACCAGGGACACCAAATCTCCCATATTTTACTACGCTTTTGGGTAAGATGACTATGTATAGCTGTGTTACTTGACCTGATTGAGGTGGAGTCTGAATGACTTGACAGTTTGACTCACCATTGATTTATAGACTTCTTATTGAAATTTCAGTAGTGTGCAGTGCTAGTTTAGCCCACCCGGCAAACTTGCCGGAAGGTCTGTATATTTTGCCGATGTTTTTTCATTATTTTTTATATATATTTTTAATGGTCGACTTTCTAACACCTGTTTCTCAGAATCTAATGGACCGACTTCACCAAAATTTCAGGATTGGTAGAAGGGTGGAAGGGCTTGTTAACCTCATTTAGCTTTTTTCGATTGGACAGGATGTTGCCATGGCAACTAAATGAGGTCGAAAAATGGCGTTTTGGACTTGGTCTGTGTTTATCGCGGACCAATCTCCTTTGTCGTGCTGCCATTCCAAAACAGATTGCAATATCACAATTCTGATTTCACTAGAAATGTGTGGCAAAGCCTAGCATATAGCTCGCTCGGCGCTGCATTGTTGCCCCCTAGCAGGTAGTAGCGAAACATAACCGTTCTGCCACCTAGCGAACATAGATATACTTACCCGATCGCTGATCGACGCTTGTTGTACACAGTTGAACTCTGAAGGTACTGGTCAGAAGCCCACCAAATTTATGTCAGATGTAGCCTGATATCACTGCTGTTAATGCGCACATACAGATAGTGATATTCCAATTCGTTTTCAAATGCTAGTGCAAAGAATGCAGGTGGTATCAGTTTGCCGTCATTACTCTCTCGTTTCTCCCAACATTATTTGGTTGCCATGGCAATGTCCCTTGACTAATCAGAAATAAGGTACAGATCTATCATCCACACCGAGAGCGCTTTCATGTGGTGAAAAGATTGCGAAAGTTCGTCCAGTATATCCAGAGTTTTTTGGCGGTGTCATACCAGATGTTCACAAATGAGCTCTGTCAACTCTGGAGTTACTGGACCGAAGTTCACGAAATTTTTACACAATATAGAGGTATCATTTATGCTGTTAATGCGCACATTGAGGTAGCGATATGCCATTCCGTTTCGGAATGCCAGAGCGACGAATGAGGGGAGTTTGCCATTTTTTCACAGAATTGGTTGCCATGGCAACGTCCCTTGAGATATCGGAAAAAGAGTTCCAGATTGATCATCTGCACCCAAAACGCTTTCATTTGATGAAAAGATTGCGAACATCGGTCCAGCAGATTCCTGAGATAATTGTTCTCCGAGCGATTGTGTATCGGAGAGAGGCAGGGACTCATCAGCCCCGTAGACACAGACCGCCAACGGGTCCACATGCTATCCCCAGTAAATCTCAGTTATTGCTGAGAACTGTTGAATGCTGTAGGGATGGCGTTAGGCCATTGGCAGTCTTTCGACGTGCCTTCAGCCTACCGCTAGTGCTGAGGCCTATGAGGCCCAGGCTGGTGGTGAAGCCAATCCTATGCCTGGCCGAGTGCGCTTTTCCCTTCTAACTGTATATTTATAGAGCCCAGCTTAGCCGGTGGGTATCTCTGGCAGGTGCCAACATGCGGTCTTCCTATATAAGCCCACTGGCCCATACCATCTGTTGTCCATGCCGGCGGCTCTTACCACACCCGGACGCGCCCAATCCAGATGTGATGCCGGTCGCATTTTAAAGAGGACACAGGCAAACCCTCTGTATCTGCCCAAGAATTTAATCTCATAGCATGTAGAAAACCTGACTTGACATGCCGACAGAGGCGGGAGGCGAACCCACGCCATGCCGAACTAGCCAGCCAACCAGGCTCACTACACTGCAACTCCGAGAGCTTTAGCCCACTGAGCTACAGAGGCAGATTTCTCCGAGCGATCATTTAAAAAAGAGATAAAAAAGAACGAAATTAATGCAAGCAAAATATATAGCAAGTTTACTGAGCGGTCTGAAAAGGTTTATTAAATTGAATTTCTCTCAGTTGGCGTGGAACATTTTTCTGGGGTGACTTTATGTACGTTCAATAGGGGTGGGGCTGCGATAGGCAAGGCGGCGATTAGTAAGTAAGTGTGTTTAATCAGTATTCGCTAGGGGGCAACACTATGGCGCCGATCAGGCTATGCGCTGGGCTTTGCCTCGCGTTTCTTGTATTTAATTTTTAGTCAGTTTGCAATATATATGGAATTATATAGACACATTGGGCAGATTTTGGCTTGTTGGCTTGGACAGACAATGAAGAAAATCTCCCGTATTTCGTTGTGAGAAATTTGGCAATCCTAGTTGCATATCCACACTTCAGTGCCAAGTTGACTGAACTTTTAACCCTCTGTGTAATGATAAAACAAGTATCAGCTTTTGAGCAGACAATTGTTGTGTCAGAGAAGTGGGTCATTAATTAATTTATGTGATTGATTATATTGTTGCAGTGCTACTGTGATGTGACAGGGCACACAGTGCTACCATTGCAGGAATAGGATTTATACAAAAATATTAGGCTAATACAGTTAGTTCACTTATAATTATATAACCAGATTTTAACTATCTAAATTGTTAGTTATATAATTATGCATGAGTTTTACATGTGATACTGCTGTGCTTTGTTTCAGTACTGCGAAATATAGCTTTTTTTCATTTTTTGTGAAGTTTCCATTTGAGCAGTTTAGAAGATATGCCAACTGTTTCTTTCTCTTTATTGCTCTAATGCAGGTGAGTGCTTATTGCAACTTCCATTTTTTTGGGCTTCCTAGGTCATCTCAGCCTTTCTGCTCTCAACTTACTAATAAAAATGGCATTGATAAGTTTAGATGGTAGCAGCCTGCCAATCTCAGGCAGACTCACAGCCCAATTGTCTGGAGG
>Ga0209782_1002203_pt1 | contig 10743 bp, 6 predicted proteins | sample WorMetmaBAHAMAS1_FD_187390 | JGI IMG/M metagenome (GOLD analysis project Ga0209782, IMG submission 187390) | Marine gutless worms symbiont microbial communities from Max Planck institute for Marine Microbiology, Germany - Inanidrilus... | ecosystem: Host-associated > Annelida > Digestive system >...
ATACTTGTCTCACTGGCCAGGGTCTCTGTGGTGCCTTGCATCGTGTGGGATGGTCCAGACGGTGTCACACATAGTTTACGTGTGCCGATTGACTATGCTCTTTAGTGGTGGTCTGCAACGACTTCATCTTGCTGATGATGACGCAGTGAACCAGTGGGAATGAATGGCGTTGAAAGCACTCGCAAGATAAGATGATGTTGTTGGTGATCTGCAAGTAGCACGGACTGATGAAGCAGACGAACATGGAGGATCCGTTCGACAACTCGGCTGAAGACGAGATTTCGGGTGAGGTCGATGTCGGTCGTGGCAGTGATGATGATCTACCTCCAACTCCGCCGAGACCCTCAACTCCTCAACCGGCCCGAGGTCTTCCGTGGACGCCAAAAGTTCGGTTAGTAGATGTGCATGCTTGCATACCAGTTAATCACATTTCTTTCTTTCTATCTTTGTTTAGTTAGGATTGGCATGAATAAGGCTTGTAGTTTTGTTGTTAGAGTAATTAAATAAGTAAAGTAAATGGAGTATATCAGATCACCACCATGCCTCACTGCTATGGGAACTCACATGCCATAAGGGATCACACAGTGTTATCTGCCACCTGGCCAGAAGTGACATTCCCGCCTTCAACCAGCCAGTTACGGATGGTAACAGATTTAGCAACTCCGAAGGGATGCAAGGCTAGGTTGACCTAGTTGGCTTGGTTACATACCGAGGTGGTATACCCTCCCAAAGACGGTAACCTATCCTAGTACTATGTGCAGTATTTTGTGTATTGTTGGCTTGCGTTCTGTCATGCCATTACTAACGAAGATTGATTGATTGATTGATTGAGTACTAACTGAGCTAAACATAGAGTAACTTCGTTTATGCGCAATATTAGCAGCTAGTTATTTTGGTAGAAAATGAAAAGGGATTTTGAAAAATTGATGACATTGATGTTTGCCGAAAGTTTACATAAGGACCGACCGAGCTCCCTTCGCGGGGAATTTGACGACAGATTAAGAAAGGACGGTCGGGGTCGGTGCTTTGTTTTTTTCTGTATTTTAAGACTTGCGTGCTGGCCAGCCAAGCCGAAGCCATCGTACGCACCGGCAAAACATGGCTACAAGCTACTAAACGGAGGAAGGCGACTAAACGGAGGAACTAAGCATAGAATAGATATACACTAAATAGCAACGAACATAGTAAACTGACAGCAACATGACGGCTTACTTACTTACTTCAACAAAATGACGTAAAAATGACGTCACTCGACCGGCAGCCATGTAGCTTAGCGAAGCCAAACAAGGCCTCAAAATTTTCTGCTGTTCTAATTGGATGTATTGACTCTAGATAGAATATTTAACTCTGTGGTTGGATGGGTGATAAGAAGGTAAGGTAAGGTAAGGAAGCATATAGCAGTTTGTGCTACAAGCACTGCACCACTACGGGAACTCATGTGCCATATGGGATCACACAGTGTTACCTGCCACCCAGCAGAGGTGACATTCCCAGACGTCGGACCCAGAAAAACCTCTGTTAGTTATTTGGAAAGGTTCACTTCCATAACAAGTAGAGAGAGAAAACTGAGGAGAATCTTACTAACCAAGGCTCACCTAGAAGATATCTGTTAAAAGCGGTAGACAGTATTGGTATATATGTATTTACATGTAGAGAAGATTTATGCAAATTAGACAAAAAATATTTAAATGCACGTAATTTGCAACTTTTGTGCATTTTCCTGATAAAATTTGGAAATTTTTGACATATCACACGCCTTTATCCCATTAATCGTCACAAAGTTGTCAACTCTCAAAAACAGTCCGGCTTTTTTGGCCGACCCACTCTGTAGTTTTATTTTAGCAACCCTGTATATCCTTTGTAAAAGTCGCTAAGTTACTGCCCTGAATGTGTGAAATGTAAATATCTGAGGTGCGTGTACTGTTTGCAGTCAAAAAGATCTGGACTTATTTCTTGAGCACACCCGAGCCAAGTTTGTGGGATTCCAAGTAAAAAATGACACTCGTTCGTTGGCCGGTCTTCCACAGCCGATACACGAGGGCGTAAAGGTGTTGAATGAGGTGAGTTAATAATATACACTGTGTCCACAAAAAAGACGCCAGTAGCTTTCTCGTCATAACTTGTATGGTTATTTTGATATTTACAATTTTTTGCACATGAATCAGGCTGACATTTGCCAAGTCAGTTATTAAATTTAACCACCACACCTGGGCCGCTGTTACTTTGTGATGACGTAATTGTGACGTTGCGTTGTTGTTGTTTTCTGTGGATGATAAACATTTAATTAAAGTACTCCGAGAATAAAAACAGTATGCTGCGCATGCGTTTTTTTAGAGAATTTCCAAACAAGAAATAGCCTATGATGGTTTAAATCACTTGCTAGAAAAAAATGGACAAATCTGATTCTGTTGAACACCTTGCCATGGTCAACACATAATGCTGAAAACATGGAGTCTGTCTGTGAGCTTGTGCACAGTCAAGAAGACCGCTCACACAGCCATCATTTTGTCAAACAGATAGCACGTGAAGCACACATTTCTCACTCGTCTGTACATAACATCAACAAAGACTTGCAGATTGGACTGAACTTTATGTTGTAATTTTGTTGCTTTTTCGGCTGTCTTGTATGACAAAACAAATAAATTTTTGCACAAACGTTACTTCACAAGGTAAAGCAGCGAAAAAACAAAACGGATGTGGTGGAAAAATTTTACATGGTTGATGTCCTAACAGTGTACAGCTCATACCTGCCAAAAATTATAAATGTACCGTAGCTTTAATTTGCCAAAACTACTGGCCTTTGTGTAGAAAGTATCTTTTAATGCACCCTCAGTAGAGGTGATAGATATTGTCATTAGTGTGTTTATGTGTTTCTGTCTATTTGCCCACTTAATTTTAAACAGCTGCATGAACTAGTTTCACCAAATTTTTTTTATGTGTGTTATGTGTGTCCATGGCTTGTTCCTTCTGACTACAGTGCAAACAATGCTAGTGCTGGTCTATAATTTCTTTTGTTGGTTTCAATACTGCTACTGCTCTCGGTATCTCTTTGATGCTGTGATATATTGATTTTATTTGCTGTTTTTGGATCCAGCATCTGTACGTGTCGTTGGCCGAACTGCAAGTTGCTCGTGAGGAAGAAATCACACGCAATCCTTTATCAAAGGTGGATTACTTCTTAGAACCGACTTGTTACGATATGTTCTGTCTTGCTGCCTGTTTAGTTCAGTTAATTAGTATTTAATTTTATTATTTGCCAGTTAAATATGATATGAAAAATTTGACACTGGAACACCAAGAATCTTGATATACTTTTGAGTGACATAAATAAAGTGAACACGGAACTTTATTTGTACCAATATGCCACTTACAACATATCTGACAGAGCTGCACAGCCTAATAATGGTTGCTGTTGTTGTTGTGAAAGCATGCCGGTCTTTGTTCTTAAACTCGGCTCTATCAATACCCATTATGTATTGTTGTCACAGTTGTTACTCAAACTTGTAGGCAGAGGGGGAGGTGGATGAGACGTCGGCTGAACTGCTGTATCGAGCGATGTTGCCATCCCTGCCTCAGTACATGGTGAGCGAGTTTCTAACATGCACACACACATTCACACAGCCATTTTACGGCCCTTTGTCCGGGACTACTCGGGCTGGCCGGTACCAGAAGAGACATTCACCCACTTACACCCGAAACGTGTTGTGGGAGTCTGTCATCGTTCTGGATTTTATGAGGCGTGGGGAAGATAATAGAGGCAAGTGTGCCGACAATCCGACTAGACGCCACCCCATCCGGACCATTGATGCCCCTATCTCCATCATCCCCCCAATTTTACGCCAGATGCTTCTCCTGCCGCAACCCTCCCAATTTATCCTGGCTTGGGACAGGCACCAAATATGCCTTGATTGCATACCTGGAGGCTTGATTTCTCACATACATTATTTATATATCACGTCTTATTAAACTAATAATAATAATAACCACGACGATATCTATGGTGCTGTCATCATGGCTCAGAGCCATTGTGAAGGTTCACGCGGTTCATCTGATGAATACAGACTGAGCGCCGGATGGCTGTCAACTCTCAGACCAAGCCAATCGACTTGGGCTGCGAATCTGCCAATAATTTGCTGCTACCGTCTACATCCACCATCACCATTTATTATTATTATTGTCCCAAAAGCTTATACTCATTTACCATCTCACAGAGGTTAGAAGGCTGAGTCGCACTGCAGGAAGGGTGCAGCAACCCGTGGCAAAGACCACATACTGGTTGGCTGTCGTGATAAATGCACTGCCGGCACTCTTATGTTTATTTATTGTTTGTTAACTGGAGCAATTGTTATCTCGTTTTAGTAATACTTTAGCTGATAATTTACCCAGAAATTAGGCACTCATGGTCTGTTGAACTTCCTCATTATCCTTAAGACAGTCACTGCCATCATGCCAATATCATCTAATAGAGCTCGTCATTGGTACTGTGAACGACAGATTGCTCTGCTGAAAATTCTGCTCGCTGCGGCACCAACGTCAAAGGCAAAGACGGAATCTGTGAATATCCTGGCTGATCTTCTGCCCGAAGAAATGCCGTAAGCATTTTCTAGAATGTGCTGTGTTGTGTATTGATATTCTTTACTCATTTTGTCGTAACTGTGTTTTAGATGCTTCTTGGATACTCAGCTTAATCTGGAGTCAGTGTATTACAACTAGTTTCGTTAACCTGAAAATTTGAAACTAGTAGCTCACTTGATGTTACTGTGGACAAACGACAAAAAATTTGATACTTTACCATTTTTATTTAATGACCTTATTTAGCCATGCCACGTGGAGAAATTGGCTGTATAAATACCCGAAGAGAACCTTGGGAAACAACTAATGTGGCACAGCTGAATTTCCGTACCGTAATTTAGTAATTTGTCGACGTTTTTTTGCTTGCTGGATTAATATAAAAGTCCGTAACATTACAGGATGTTTAATGACTGATAATAGGCAGTGAAAATTGTATTCCTCAGTTCTTGTTTTAATAAGTCCCTTTGTCGGTGGAAGAACCCGTGGATGACCTTAAAATATGGAGCTGCAGTTTTGCTGTTGTTTTGATTATGTAGTACAACAGTGCTGCATTCAATGCGGCTCGGTATTGATGTCAACCGACACAAGGAGATCATTGTGAAAGCCATCTCGGCATTGCTGCTGCTGCTGCTGCGCTATTTCAAGCTCAACCACGTCTACGAGGTTGGCTACACTACGATGTGATAAGAAATGTTTACTCTTCGATAGATCTGAATGCTCGGTCAGTCGTTGTTATGAACTGTGGTTTAGTCAGCAACGTAGTATAACTCTGCTTTCGGCAACTGCCCAGATGCGACATATGATAGGATTGCTAACAGCTAAATATGAAAATATGGGACTCGAGACGTATGGACGAGACGCTGAAGAGGTCGAGGGGATTGGGAATGGTTGGTAGGGGGTATCAACCTCTTTTTCAATGGCAGTTATTGAGGTAAACTCATCTTAGATGTTTCCTTAGTTTCTTGGTTGGTAGGGGGTATCCCTCTTCCCAATCGACTGAGGTGTCTGGGAGCATGCGGAAATCATATAATTTGCACTTCACTCTAGACAGATAACCACGCCAGCATCCCATCACTCAATTCTTTACGTCAGATGCTTTTCCTGCCACCTAACCAACAGTGTCGAAGCACTGGAGAGTATCGAATTCGGCGAATAATTCATTCGCTGATGTGTATTTGAACGGTTTATTTGGTTGTGAGAAGCCGTTGTAATTGATTGAATACAGTTTGAGTACATGAGCCAGCATCTCGTATTTGCGAACTGCATTCCGCTTGTCCTCAAGTTCTTCAATCAGAACATCAGCTCTTATGTTTCGGCAAAGAACACGTATGCACATTTTGTTTCTTTGTATCTTGTAACAAAATTATTATATCAAGTTTCTCTTATTTAATGGATCAAATGCTGTTATTTTGCATTCACTAATTAAGATTTAGAGTTGTGGTTATGTTTGATTACAAGTTTTTAGTCGCGCCTCTAGCACGCTGCAAGGTGCGACTCAAGTAGTCACGTTTCTGTCTGTCCGTGACAGAAAAAAATGTGTCGGAGGCCCAATCGCCATCCAATCACAGTCCAGCCGGTGGCAGTGAGCTTTTTTAGCAACTCAATACTCAGCCTGTGATTGGCTGAGCGACTCGACTCTCGCTTCTAGTCCCGTTGATTGCAGCTCACCGACTGGCACACCCATAGAGGCACGACCATATACCGCTAGGTATTCTAGTTTAACCCCTGTTAAATTGTGGGATAATTTTTTGGTCGAAATATGTGTATATAATACATTACACGTACCTGGAATAGCTGTAACAGCATCAGGATGAGTTATCTCGGAGTACACGGCGACGTAATGGAAAGAGACGACACGGACGAGTTAACTTGGGATCACGCTGTGTGGTGAATTTGTGTCGGACGAGATAACTTGGGGTTCATGGTGAAGGGGTTAAATGTGATATTTTCATTTAACACATGTCACTGCTGTGCACTTAATTTCACACAGTATCATCAGTTTATGAATGAAGTGGTATGTAGATGATATAAGTAATGCCAGTGACAAGAGCTGTATTATCTCTGTACTGTAAAATGTTCCAGTTGTCATCAATAAGGGCAGGTAGATAGTAAAAGTTTGCCCCAGTGGAATCGTTCAGTTTTTAGCTAGGAGTTCTAGCTGCACAGGTTACTCGTATAATTTTCATAAATTGGTTGTTATTGTTGTTGCTGTTTCTCTCATTAGTGACATTAAAGGCAGTTTTCATCAGTTAAAACTTGGAGTTGAAAATTTGTTGTAATATTCAGTACGGAATACGAGTGTTAATCAGCTGCTTTCGACTGACTAGTGACAGCTAGTGTAAGTGAAAGTTATTTGTCAGAAATCAGCATTTGCCGCGATCACTCGCATGCTGCTTCTGTGCATTGTTGTAGTATCACCGTGATTGACTTTCCCGCGTGCATAATTGGTGATCATCACGAATTGACGGCTGAAAATCTGGCGAGTATTTTCGTCATTAGTAATAGGAGGTATTAGGTCCTTTTCACACTGGAAATTTGTATTTCGAAATTCAAGCGAAATTTCTGTAAGGAATTTCGAAATAAGAACTTCCAGTATGAAAATGGCCTTAGATATAGATACTCATACATAGTTATTGCAAGAAGATATTGACAGATAACACTAGACATCATGTATAATTTTGGGTATAGTTACAGCTTTATGTGGCGTCAGTGTCATATTTATTTGGATCACTTAAGTTTTAACTTTTACTTTCAATAAGGCAATGTGCATCTTCACTCCCAGTACCCCTTGTACACGTACGAAGTAATTATCTAGTTGTGGGGCCTGTGTCCATCTAAGTGCCAGTACCACAGGGCAAGGATGTTAGCTCATACATGACGTGCTGCTGTGGTAGCATCATGCTGCCATCGGGCCCATTGTAGGCAAACATGACATCATCCACAGAACCGGAAATATATAGCATATTTTAACTCCACCAGAGTAGGATCAAGCCATAGACACAGGCAGCATGCAGAGAAAATTTGGTAAAGATTGAATGTATGGTTCTGGAAAAAAGCATGCAAACAGACAGACAGGCATGCTTTTCACAGTACTTCATACCACTACCGGGGTACGGAGTAATGGTCTGTGTTAATTTTTATAAGCTATAAAGTGATCATCAGTGCTATAAAGCCGTTTATCCATATTGCGATATTCCAATCTTTGGAATTCCAGGGTGCTGGTTCGTGATTTTGCTCCATATTTGGTTGCCATGATAACGTCCCTTGAGGTATTGAAAAAAGTTATGTTCAGAAAACTTGCATGGTGCTGTAAAAATTTTGTTTTTTTGATTACCTGATTGTCTAATTGATTAATTTATTGTTTAGTTTTTTAATAATGTCGTCTGCTGACAGGAGGCCGGAGACAGTGTTCTGTATTGCTGGAGAAATCTCTTCTCATGCATCAATTTGCTGCGGATGCTGAACAAGCTTACCAAGTGGAAGCACTCACGCACGATGGTTACACTTCGTTTTAGTTTCTTGAGTTTTGTTGATGAAGTTTATATACCAAATAATTTTGCTCACGTATCCTGGGTGCTAAGGGTTATTATGCTTTTTGCAGGGGCGGCCAAGGTTGAAAGGGTTAAACAGGGTTCCCACTGACCTGGAAAGTTAGGGAAGGTCAGGGAAAGTCGGGGAATTTTTCTGGTGGTCCGGGAAAATTTTATGTATCATCTTGTTTTTCAGCAGTTGCATTATGATCGTTACATTTTTCAACCAAAGTTCGATTGTTGCCTGTTTAATTAAGTAAGTCCACCCTGTCGTTGTATGTAAACTATGTCACAGAATAATTCTGAGTGGTTAGAGGCAGTCGGGGAAAAATCAGGGAATTTCGTTTTTCAGATAGAGTGGGAACCCTGTTAAATGTACGGACGTGTGTGTGTGTGATTCAGATGCTGGTGGTGTTCAAGTCGGCGCCGATACTGAAGCGAGCTCTGAAGGTAAAGCACTCGATGATGCAGCTGTACATTCTCAAGCTGCTCAAGATGCAGACCAAGTACCTCGGTCGACAGTGGCGCAAGAGCAACATGAAAACGATGTCGGCAATTTATCAGAAAGTTCGACATCGCCTCACCGATGACTGGGCTTACGGCAATGGTTAGTGGTTTTTGTCTCCGCATTCAATCAATCAGTGATTTGTTTATCAGACAGTTGGAAAACCGCAACCGCTGACACAATATACAATATAAAATAAAACGTAAGATAATACGACAGCTATCCACATGTTACAGAAATGTACTCCCGAGGACTAGTGGCTTGGAGTTATTATAGGTTGGATATTCTTTCTGTCACCTAGTAAGCGGTGGTATATAAGTTTATTTCTTTAAAAAACAGTAATTAGCTTGATTTTTATGTACAAATAACATAACATTACAGAAATTTTTTTTATACTTTTTTAGCAACTCAACAAGGCTAGCAAAATGATCGTCATAAAATGAATTGATTGTCGTAGACATGGACGCACGTCCGTGGGATTTCCAAGCGGAGGAGTGCGCATTGCGGGCGTGCGTCGACCGATTCAACAGTCGTCGCTACGGCACTTCGAGCGTCACTCCAGACTTTGAGCCGGTCGATAACTGCATCCACAGCGTGCTGGGGCAGCGCGTCGAGCTCTCGGCCAACTTCAAGAACAACTACGAGAAGTGGCTCGAGGTGGAAGTGTTTGGAAACCCGGTAGACTGGGAACAGGTGCTGTGTCGATGAACGCCGCGGACGTTAGCCGAGACACTTTGAAAACAAACAGCCATAGCCACTCCCACAGTGGACAAGTTTCTTGAGTTTAATCTTCCTACAACTAACAGACTTATTATGTCTGATAGGATCTTGCCATTTTGGCTCTGATCTCATATTTTGCACATTGCTGTTATGCAATTACAGTACTGTTAATATAGTTCTCCTATGTGTAGCTCCATTTTACGGCCATTTTTCCTGGTGGACATGGATCATTCCATTCCGTCTCTATTTCTCCTTCCTCTACCTGTTCCATAATTGGGCCCATTCCATGGGGCCACAGCAGTCCCCTCTGTCACGCGTTGTCGTTGTCGTCGTTGTCAATGTCCTGGACATCGATGCGCAGGTGGCGCGCGACAGTACCACTAGCGACATCTTGTGAATGGGCGTGAAGCGGCTCGCAGTGGCGAATGGGCCCAACATTTTCAAATGCTTCTTGTCTTTTTTATGCAGATTAGTCAAACAGGGTTTTTATGGGCCAGATGTCCTTTCTGCCACCCCACCCAACCGTCAGCATAAAAAGGATGCTACTAATTCATGCATCGGCCTAATGCCACTTTCAGTCCCACAGTACCCAACAGCTAACGCTGACCCTAAACCTACCTTACACACCCATCTACTCTAAACCTGAACCCTAATTTATTACTATTTTTTGCACAGAAACTATGCCATTTGCAACCATAAATAAACATAATGGCAAATGATGTAAGGTGTTTAGGATGTGGTTTTTTTCACGAGTGTTGTGTGGTTTTTCAAATTACTGTTACTCAAATTTCATTGTGTATTTTTTCATATTATCTATTAGTTATGATCTGCTGTTTTCCTGCTTATATTTGCTGTTACTTCAGTTTTTTAAAGTTAGCTACTGAGTAATGGTTTACCTTAAGGTGCGATATTGCCTTTTTTATGTGGAAGTATCATTAAACTCTACCTAACTTACCTTAGGATTTGAAATCCGGATCAAATTCATCTTTCCAAAAGTGATTTAAATTCAAAATCAATTTTTTCCAAATGATTTCAAATCAATATCATGTGTAAAATGATTTGCAAAATCAAAATCATTTTGCCAGCATTTGACTGCATTTCTGTGATGTTAAAATACAGTGCCGTTGTTAATCAGTAATCACTGCGATTTAGTGGTTAGCTGTCAACATACGGTAAGCAGTTTTTTTCCATGTACTGTCACTTAGCCTATTCGGCAAGGTATAACAATGAGCCAACTAAACAGCCATTCAACTGCTGTAGATGGGTTGAGGTTAATATCGCTGGCCTTCTTATACTGGGTAGGGATAGTTCTCCACCCCTGACCTTTCGTCCTGATGTAGCCATACAGTGTATTTTTGTGCTGAAAAGGGACTTTAAACACCAACTAACTAACTGATGTTAGTGATGTATTGTATT
>Ga0209782_1002204_pt1 | contig 10742 bp, 7 predicted proteins | sample WorMetmaBAHAMAS1_FD_187390 | JGI IMG/M metagenome (GOLD analysis project Ga0209782, IMG submission 187390) | Marine gutless worms symbiont microbial communities from Max Planck institute for Marine Microbiology, Germany - Inanidrilus... | ecosystem: Host-associated > Annelida > Digestive system >...
TAGGCAAACTGTTCCATAGACGAGGTCCTGCAACAGCAAAGCTTCGATCACCAAATTTGTTGTGGGTTCGCAAATAAGTGACGCAATAAACTTGCTGAAATATTCAGCTGGTCGACATTTCAGCTGTCATTATAGTCATTTGATTACGAAATTACTTTTCATTTGCCAGGTAAATGTGGCCGTTTTGGTGTCATTTTGTGGCCGTTTTAGTCTGTGGCCTTTTTCGTTTGTGGCCGTTTTGGTTGTGGCCGTTTTGGTATGTGGCCGTTTTGGATGTACACCCTCTCCCTCACTCAGGACTAACTTCAGGGACACTTGACCATTTAACATTTCTTCTGAGCATATCAGTTTTTTTTTGTTTTTAGTGTCTTTGACTTTATTGTTTTTATTTTCTGGTTTCATGTGGTAGTTGGCTTTTGATCACACATCTCTTGCACCATACTGTATCATCTCATGGTTGAGACAAAGTGCAGCTATGAACAGATGTTGACATAAAAAATGACAACACAGTACAGTCAAACCTCGTTATATCGAACTCGGATAATTCGAACTTCCACTTATATCGAGATCGCACTTTGGTCCCAGCTGCCAGCCATTGTAACAGGCGGGAAAATGCATCGGATTTATCGAACACGGCTATATCGAATTCTCGGCTATATAAAGTATGCAGCGCTGCCCCACACATGTCCACGGCATCGTTTATATCAAAGTCAACATGTCTGACTCTCGCCGTCCGGTGAAATGCGACACCACACACCGCCAACAGTGTCAAGCCATAGACACCCCACTGTGATGGGCGCTGATGCACTGTAACAAAGTTAATGTCTTCCGTCTCTCAATGAACCAGATGAGCTAAGTGGAATTCTCACTGCGACCGTTAGGCCTAGCCAATATTGGCCTCTATGGTCGTTGACAGCCACAGTGAGAACGCTTATTTAATGAACTGAAACCGAGAATGCAGGTGGCTGCCAGTCGGTATTAGTGGCCTAGCGGGTGCAGGTGAATTTAGAGACCGTCACTGGCGGCGGGCGGCGATGACGTCATAATGCGCTTATATCGAACTCTGGATATATCGAATATTTACTGCTGGTCCCTTGGACTTCGATATAATGAGGTTCAACTGTACTTCATCAGTTGTCCAGCCATGCCAATGCAGCTAGACACCCAATGTTTTTATCTTTCACTAAAACTAAAGTCTAAAACTTTAGTTTTAGACCCAAGTCTTAAGATGATGTTTCAGACCAAATTACCCCTACTCAAATATATTTTACATTTTCAGCAATTCTGACTTATTTACTGATTTCGTGTGCTGTTCTTTTATTTTTGATCTTTTGGTGCATGCCGTTATTAATTACACCAATATATACGACGTCATCACCGACATTTGTTCGTTTACTTTGTAAAGTGATCTGGTTTAAGACTAAAGTCTTAACTATAAGGGATCAGTGATAACTGCCTATAGAAATGCATTACAGTCATTTGGTTTAAGACCAAACCACTCAGATTAAGTTTCGTCAGACCAAACGTTGGTTGTGAACTTCAGTCTAAGTGAAAAGTTTGGTTTTAGACTTTAGTTTTAGCGAAAGATACAGTGACCCACTGCCAGACGTGACATAAGCAATTTTGGCTATTCTTACAAGGGTCCTGCGGCTTATCTCAGTATAGTGTGGTCCTCAATAAAATGCAGACTGGACCACGGCATGCAACTACTGCATAATGCATGTTATAAGGTACACTGTACTCTACTGTACTGAAGTATATAATAATTATTGTGAAAGCTTCCAAGTTTACAACCAAGTGTAAGATCGACTGCTGAGTCATAGCTCTAAAACAGCAAAAATCATAATAATCGCTCAATTACAATCACAAAACACATTCACTGTAACATTTAAATCCGTCAATCACCAGATTTACATGTAAAATCCAGCATATGTGCTTTGTCATTATAACTGAGCGATTATTATGATTTTTGCTGCTTTAAAACTATGACTCAGCAGTCGATCTTACATTTGGTTGTAAACTGGGAAGTTTTTACCATAAATATTTGCTCTTTTATTGCTAAAATTGTATTTCAAATTCTCCATCTTGTCTTGTTTGGGTTGTCAATTAAGTTAGGCCTAAGGTCTGAAGGCCAAATCTGCACCACCATGCAAATCGGACATCCATTTTTAAGATGGCTACCATCCGCAATCTTGGATTTTCAAATTTTCAAACATTTGGTCGCCCGTCAGGCTACTGTGCATTGCCGTACCAAATTTTACCAAAATCGAGCAATGGTTGCTAAAATATCGCATTTAACAATTTTCAAAATGGCAGCCATCCGCTATGTTGGATTCTTAAAAATTTGATTTTTTTGAACAGCGTTTATGGTTTGGAAGGCCAATAGGGCACGTCAGTTATATAAGAATATATCTATGTTATTTCTGCTTCCGGTGAAAGACGGTAAGCTTAGTACAGGCGTCAATGCAACATTTAATGCATCATGTTATATTTTGGGACAATGCACTACGAGAATTTGGCAGTCTTTATCACCGTGCAAAATTTGGTTAGTGTCGGATTAGCCGTTTTAATAACACAAAGTTTGAATATTTCGTGCGTTTAGCCTGAAAATGCCAATTCACGCCCCTTTTTGGCTGTTTTGGGGGTAAAAATACCAGAAAATGGAACCTTTCAGCACTGTTATCCCTCTAGGAATGCAGTAACCTGGAATTGACGTCATATGAACCAAACCGCATAAACATCTGTTCTACGTTTTGCCTTGGGATGCAAGTAAAATTTGAGGTCACAAAAAAAGGATAGGATAGGATATGAAAACTAAAAACCACGCTAGGGTGAGATTTCACACATTCGCCACCACGCACTCAAAGGGGCGATCGTTCTGAGTTTTGGCATGCGTGGAGTCATCACCGACGTAATCACTCAAGTCAAATTTTTTTGTCAATCGGTTCAGGGGTTTTGGTGTTCTGACCCCCCAAATTTTGCTATCTCGATAGGATTGGCTGGTCGATCTTAGAACAGTGTAAGCACTGCCGTGGTACACTGTGATGTACAAACAAACTGCACCATATACGAACTTTACATACCATGTATTGCTGACAACTGGTTATCATGCTCATACATGTATCCAAGATATGCAAGGTATTCCAAAGTTTTCTTAACGTCAATCAATGTTGTTAACCTAAAAGTGCAAAAAAGTTTTTGAAAAACTCTTTGCAATTTTGCTACTTATACATGACAACCTTGGAGCATCATATTAGAATGACGCACTCACAATCATGCTTCATCTACATACTGTTCGACAACGGATGGCACCAGACGACAACGTTTTGACACAACATGACAGTGAGACAATTACCAATATGTGTAACAGACCATCAGAACACAGATGATGTTAAGGACTGTGTACTGTGTAAGTTTATTCTTTGAAAAGCAAAAAATAGCTTTATCACACATTACAGTTATTGTCATACAATATAGTAATATGCAACAAAATTATACACTCACATGGTCATGTGATAGTTGTAATGGTGACAAAGTTTGAACCCCTGCCACTACAAATCCTTCAATCGATCGTCACTGGAATTTTCATAGATGACTATATCGTAGGCATCTACACTGTGTCTCAAAAAAAACGACAATGACATTCTACGCTATGACTTCAATGCACATCAACCAATTTTGATAATTTTTGGCAGAGACATTGCTGAATGAATATGCTATTAAACAGTAATTTGTTATCCCACCTCTCCTAACTAATGTCTCTGCACTACTTTGGGAATCAAGAACCACGAAAATGGGTCTTTTTAGTCATACTCAAAAATGACATTGGTTTGATTTGCTATATCTTCAACATTCATCGACCAATTTTGATAATATTTTGTACACAATCAGATCATACTATTAAGTACAGTATGCAACTAACTATTATTTCTCGACTTGCCATTTTTGTGTAACACCAGTTCGTCAACAAGATCAGTGCGGGCGTCACGTCATCTGCACTGCCGGGATGACGGTCGACCAACCAGTAACCCATAGCAATTGCAACAACTTGTAGATGCTGCTGACATTTTAGCTTTTTCTTGAAAACTCTCTGACTAAATGCCTAGCATTGTAGCCTTTCAACTCAAACAAATTGTTAATCAGAATATTATCTTCTTTAGTAAATGGCACGTTGACTAACAAACAGTGACGTTGAAAATGTGTCATTTCTGCCTCAGCAATTTCGCAGCCAATTAAGGACGTAATACCTAACGGACATGATAAATTAAATAGGCTTATGATAGTGCAAGCTCCATAGCTATTTTCTGCCAAAAATTATTAAAATTGGTTGATGAATTTGGAAGATATAGCAAGAAAAATCAGTGTTATTTTCGGTATTACAGCATGACTGAAAAGACCAAATTTTTGGGTTCATGTTTCCTTAGGTAGTGCAGAGACACTAGCAAGAGGGGGTGGGATAACAAATCACCGTTTAATAGCGTACTCACTCAGCAACATCTCTGCAAAAAAATTACCAAAATCGGTTAATGTGCGTTGAAGTTATAGTGTGCTACATCATTGTCGTTTTTTTGAGATACGGTGTACCATCATTACTAGAGTAGTATAAGATGGCAGGTTTTGGATCACTTCTATTTCCAGTTTGACTTCCGGTCCATCTAAAACCAAGTATGGACTGAAATTAATATTTTCGGTATGGACCGAAATTTTAATTAGTGCTGGACCTTTTTTCTTGTGTACACGTAAAATTTTGCGGCGGTTTGTCTTCTGGTGCATCTAAAACCCTTCTCGGCATGAACCGAAATTAAAATTAGTGATGGGTTTGCACAACTTACTGCGATAAAGAGGTTCTTCGTTGTCGTTTTGTTGACGTCGCCAACTGCAGTGGACGGTTTATTTATACACGTTGTGGTGGCGGGCGAATATCCTGTTCGTCGCAATGGGTAAGTAAAAACCTTAGTCCCCTAGTGGAAATTGGAATTAATGTTCTCGTATGCCTCACTAAATTGTTATTATCGAGAGTTCACTAAACATCGGATGGACGTAAAGCCTTACTGTGGTTGCGTAACAGCAAAAGCTTACGTAAATGCGTTACTGTTGTGAAAGTACACGTGAATACTCAAATATTCGAATACTCAAATACAATTTCATGGATGCCACTGTGCTCGCTAATTTTTATGTATTTATTGTGAAGACAGCACAATACATGAGCAACGATCCAACTAAAATCAGATGGACCAAAAAACCTACATTGTATTTCATTAAATCGTTACTTAAATAAATGCAATGCAATAAGTTGGTAAGCCTGATATGATGTGGTTCGCATTTAATTGTAAACTTTGCTGTTGTTGTGATTGTTTTGATTTTTGTAAAAATTGGCATGCAGCGGTTGTCTATGAATTGTAGAGATGGGCGATTTCACAAATTAATTCATCATTGTGATATCGATATGTGATATGAGTCTCGATTATTCCTTTTATTTAATTTAACTATAAAGGTGCCAGACATCTAACTTTAATTATCTAGAGGTGCCAGCACACATAAATAATATTATGTATATGTACACGTGTTGAAAGGGTCGCCAGTCTTTACAGTTATGGGTCTGGCCGGCTCAACTGACTCGTAATTATATCCTAGTCATCATAGCCTGCTAATTCAGTTGGGGTATAAGAAAACAATCTGACGCATGTAACTAAGGTTTTAAACTAAGTAACAGTTGATAAGTAGAAACTATTGTTAATAAATTGCCACATGCCGTGTCACCACCTGGCGACAAAGCACACGTGTCAAAACCGTTTCAACAATGGGAACGTGATGTGACTTGCATAAATCTTAAATTTGACTGTTAAGCAAACTTTTATCGCCATAATCTGTTCAGTTGTTTAAAATGATAAGAGTTTATCGCAAAGTCAAGTTAAAGATTAATGCAGGCTTCGTAAAATTATTTTTTAAGTATTTGTCAACCGGTATGAAGGTTGAATTTCTTTTTGCGACTTGCCATGCAAACAACACACGATTTGATGTAATTCTCCGCCACCCGTCGATCCGAACGTCATCACTAGATGGTTTACCGATTTGAATGACAGTCATTTGACGGTCAAATCTTTACCATCATTGTCACTTAAACTAATTGGGTGGTGGCACGCAGACTTCAAGCACAGTTTTGGAATAAATGTCAATTTCAGCGGCGCGGTAACTGTGAGAAATTGGAGTATACCACAGTTCTTTGACGGTCTCGAGCGGAATGATGTGACTAGCAATGTAAAGAATTGTAGGTCCATTTTCCCAATGACCACGGTGTCGTAATGATAATTTAAATTAGTCCTCAAGTCGTGGCGCAATTTCAAAACCGCAGACTAACGTGATTTTTCGTGGTTAACTTCTGGAGGTGGTATTTTGTTGGAGATTTAAGTTTGCACTTAAAACATTCCACCACCAGTATTTCAAAACGGGTCGCCGTGCTAGTGACTGTGAACTGTGATTGGCTGTTGGCGGATAGCGCAGTGTGTGTGCAGCCCGACCGCGAACTGGGTGAGGTGGGCAGATATCTGTTTTATTTCTGTCTAACGAGACCATATCCTAATCGTGTGCTGCCAGCGTTGGACCAAGAAATTCACTGTAACTGAACGATGTTGTAAGTCGATGAAAGTCAACTGAAATATCAAAATGCTAAGGCGCAAATGATTCCTTCTAGAAGAGGGGGACATTTCTCGTGCTAATTCTTATCGTCACGTCTTGTAATACTCAAAATTTCGCTCACAGTGTGACTTTATCGCGCAACTTTGACTCTTCCGTGGCATTTCCTAAATGAGTGCAGCATTATGTGTAACCTAGTCTGTGTCGGAGCGGTGATAACGCGCAACATCAGCTGTGACATCACAGTTAAGCTGGAATTCCGTGGGACATTACCAACATTAGGTATGCATAATTTTGTAAAAGTGTATACGATAGATTCTCGTGTACATTACACGCGCGTGCATCCTCGCAAGGAAAATTGAGCATGTCGTTGAGAATGCGGGAAGTCATCCTTGGTGTTTGTGACATGGTGGAATGACAGCTTTAAGACTCTCTCTGCGATAAGGCTGCTGCCGTTGCTGCTGCTGCTGTTGGCAGCCAATAATTCGCTAGAGTGTGCCACGAGCTGACATCATTATTTGCAAATAATTTTTAATTATCACTATGTCAATGTACTATGTAAAAGTCGGTCATAGTCACCCCGTTAAAGCTGGGAAATTTATTTTAAAAACCACAATCGAAGACGGTGATTTCACCGCATTTTTTAAAAATCTTAGACTATGTGCAGTAGGCTTTATGACAACAATCGGGTCAGATTTATTTCGATAAATGATATGTTTCCAGTAACGTTCCGATTGCAATACCCCCATGTGGTTGCCGGTTAGATAGCAGATATAGCAACAGCAGCAGCAGCAGCAGTACATTGAAATGAAGCAGATGTCTGAGCTTATGATAACACGCTGGTGCACTCACATTTGTCAGTCTTGTCATTCGGCGTCCGTTTGTCACTGCTCGTTGTCCAGTTCTCACTCGACTACATTGATGTCATCATGGGAGGCATTCTTGGTCTGCTGCCGTTGCAAGTGGTTGCTTGCACGATCCATGTCGTACGGCGCCAGCTGCTGGGGTTGTTATCATCACGGGTGGTTGCATGCAACCATTATCACTTCCACAGTGGATGCGACGACGTGAATCCGCATCCACTGACGACGTGCTAAACTGGGACGTGCGTGTTCAGCTGTTGCGTAAACCATGCTCGTCGGCGTACCATCGGTGCATCTTCGACATCGTCGCGGCGCTATCCCGTACATTTTGCGACGACCGCGACGACATGGTGATGCACAGGATGGTGGAGATCACCCTAGTACGGGGTGGAGAAGCACCGCCACTGCCTGATGTATGGCATCGCATAAGTTTCATGACGCCCACGTTTTCGATGAGACGAATTGACCGTATATGTATAGCACGTCATATATATGTACCGTATATTGTGTACACTTTTACTCGTCATATACATGACGAGTGGATACATTACACGCTTCCCACTGCGTGGACGTTTGTCTTGCACGAGTACAGGGCCAGCAGCGTGGTTTGTCTGCCAGCCGTGGGTTCTACTGTGGTCGTGGGTGGGCCAATCGAGTGGGGCTTTGTGGACGTGTTCTGCGATCCTACCAAAAGCTGGGAAGAGTGGGGTCGACCCGGTCGACCAGTGGTGATGGTGGCTCTGCAGCCATTATCAAGTGATATACATGACGAGTTGCCATAGGATGTGGATTGCAACTGCTTTTCTGCAGCAGCCACAGAAATCCCCATCACCGACATCAACGTCGAGCGACGACAGCGACGACCTGTGGCTCGACAAAGGTAATGCGCTGCATGTGTTGTCGCTGCTGCTGCTGCTACACAGTTTGTACACATAGTGTCATGTGATGCACTCGTAATCGTTGTTGCTCTGTATGTTTAGATTCAATTTGAGATCCACGTGCGATGGACGCGTCGAGTCGTCATCAGAAGGGGAACGCATCAGCTGCTTCAGCAGTTGCTTCGACGGCTCAAATCGTTGACTGCAGTCAGTAACAACTAGCGTCGTCGTCACTATGCTGTTTGTAGTGTGCGTCATTGCTTTGTAACTCTTCCAGATCGATTTTGGACTGGGAACGCATCAACCGCTTCAGCAGTTGCTTCTGCAGTCGCCGTCGTCGAGCGGGCCCTGCATGTGTTATGCTGCTGCTGCTATACACATAGTACACATATTGTTGTGTGACGTCATTGCTTTGTATGTTTAGATTAAATTTGAGTTCCACGCTCAATTCACGATGGAAGCGACGAGTTGCCATTGGATGGGGAACGCATCAGCTGCTTCAGCACTTGCTTCGTGTCCGAATCGTCATCCACGGTCAGTAACAACTAGCAATGCCATTGCTATACTGTTTGTAGTATGCCTTGTGTGTGTCGTTGCTCCTCCAGATCGATTTCGTAATCCGCCAGTTACTGCTGCTGCTGCTGCTATGCAGTTTGTAGATGGTAACATTTGAAATTTGCTTTGTGACGATGTTAATGCTGTTGTTGTTGTTGTTGTCGTTGTTGCCGTAGTTGCTGCCGTTTTTCGTGATCCATGCCGACTGATGTCGACGCATAACGTCATCTCGTTCGCATAACGTATCGATGACCACGGTCGGTAGAAATTTCCCCACCCGACTAAATAATATAGCGTGTGTGTATTTAGTGTTCAAAGACGACGGACCATCACCACCACCCATCATCGGGATGACGTGTCGCACCGCCACAGCCGTCTTATACCTATTCGACTCTGTCGCCATTGCCTTTGCCCGCATCGGGTTCACAAATTTAAAAATTGGTCGATTTGAAACTAATTAAGACGAGCCTGCTGCTGCTGTTGTTGCTGCCATCTTCAAAAACACCAAATGAGGAAAATTTTAAATTTACTATTGCAACAACCACGACTAAAATTGTAGCTCGATATTGGTGTTTTAGTCATCCTCGTCGACGACGACAACCCACCGCAGTCGCCAAACAACAGCATAAACGTACCTCAGCGGCAGATGAGTCCTCCATCTCCCACGGGTTAGCTGCGCCATCACTACTCGATCAAAGAAATTATATTATTAACATAAAGTCATTGTTAATATGAAATCAAACTTAAGCAGACTATTTTCGTAGTCGCGAGTTAACAAACTGAAAAAAATTTGGTTTATTGAAACTAAATAAGACAAGAATCTTCCACACTTCGGTTGCTGCTGCTGCAAAGTGTGGTGGTGGATAGAATCGTCAAACGAAGAACATTTAACATTTACTATTGCAACAACTACTAAAATTGTAACATGATGACCGTGTTTTAGTCACCACTGACGAGCTCGACGGTAACGACGAGCCACCGCAGTCGCCGTACAACAACAGCTTCAATGTACACAAATGAGTCCTCCATCTTTCATGTGTTAGCTGCGTCATCACTACTTGATCAAAGAAATTATATTATTAATATAAACTTGTTATACGAAATAAAATGTAAGCAGACTATTTTCACAGTTGCGGGTTAGTAAATTGAAAAACTTTGGTTAATTGAAACTAAATAAGATGAGAATCGTCACTTCGGTTGCTGCTGCTGCTGATGCAAAGTGTGGTGATGGGATAGAATCGTCAAACAGAGAAAATTTAACAGTTACTATTGCAACAACTACTAAAATTGTAACATGGTGACCGTACTTTAGTCACCATTGACGAGCTTGACGACTCACCGATGCGTGCTGCTGCAGCCGCCACCACTGTGGATGTACTTCTATACTCCACAGTCTCCGATAGGTTAGCCAAGCAGTCACAATAATAATAATAATATAAAGTTATTGTCATTGTGTTAAAATCAAACGTAAGCAGACCATTTCATGGTCACCGTCAACTGAAGATGCCACAAACTGTGGTAAGCCTATAGTGTTGTTGTAGCGTAAAGCGCCGGTGGTGGCCATTACGCGATTCTGCGACAGCAGCAGCAGCAGCAGCAGCAATCAACTAATTGTAGCACGATGTTGGTGTTTTAGTGACGTTCAACTCAACAGAGAAAATTTAACATTTACTATTGCAACAAATACTAAAATTGTAACATGGTGACCGTATTTTAGTCATCATTGACGAGCTTGACGACCCACCGATGCGTGCTGCTGCAGCCGCCACTCAACAGCCTACTGCTACCACCTACCGCCACCACAATCCCCGCC
>Ga0209782_1002205_pt1 | contig 10742 bp, 6 predicted proteins | sample WorMetmaBAHAMAS1_FD_187390 | JGI IMG/M metagenome (GOLD analysis project Ga0209782, IMG submission 187390) | Marine gutless worms symbiont microbial communities from Max Planck institute for Marine Microbiology, Germany - Inanidrilus... | ecosystem: Host-associated > Annelida > Digestive system >...
CATCAGTGATGTAATTCGAAGACTATGAGTTTAAGCAGTCATGTGACGACAAAATGTGATTACACTGAGATAGCAAAAATAATACTTTTAGTAATAATCTTCCCAGCACGACTTTAAATTAGTGTTTAACGTGATTAACATGAAATGATCCTAAATAAATACAAATTTTGGGAAAAAATATAAGAAAATTCCCAACTTAAAACTCTGCAACATGTTTTATTTAGCCCGCTCGGCTAAGTTGCTTGCGTTAGTTTCTTTTTTTTCTTCTTTTTTGATGATTTCTTGGAGACAAATTATCTCAGGATCTGCTGGACCGATTTTCGCAATATTTTCACCGAATGAAAGCATTTTTGGTGCAGATGATCAATCTGGACATCTTTTTTCGATATCTCGAGGGACGTTGCCATGGCTACCAATTTTGCGAAAGAATGGTAAACTCCACTTTCGTTGCTCTGGCATTCAAAAATGGAATGAGATATCGTAACCGCAATGTGCGCGTTAACAGTGCAAATGATGCCTGTATATCGTGTGAAAATTTCCTGAAATTCGGTCCAGTAACTCCAGAGTTGACAGGGCTTATTTGTGAACGTCTGGTACTACACGACCAAAAAATGGCATATTTCGTCTAATATCTCCGGATCTACTGAACCGATTTTCGCAATCTTTACACCATATAAAAGCGCTTTACGTGCAGATGATGGATCTATAGCTTATTTTCCAATTTGTCAAGGGACGTTGCCATGGCAACCAAATAATATTGCAAAAACTTTATCAACGCCACTCATACCACTTGCAGTGAACTAGTGCCAGAAAATGAATTGCAATATAATGGTCTAGCTGTGCCCGTTAACAGCGCATATGATGCCTCTATATCGCGCAGAAAAATTCGTGAAATTCGGTCCAGTAACTCCAGAGTTGACAGAGCTCATTTGTGAACGTCAGGTACGACACTGCCAAAAAACTGGCGAATTGGGTCGAATATCTCCTGATATACTGGACTGATTTTCGCAATCTTTTCACCGTATGAAAGTGATTTATGTGCAGATGATTGATCTGTACCTTATTTTCCGATTTGTCAAGGGACGTTGCCATGGCAACCAAATAATGTTGCCGTAATGAAGGCAAACTGATACTACGTGCATTCTTTGCACGTTTGCCAGATTGTAGCCGGTTTTGGTTTGCTATTACTTGCTAGGGGGCGACACTGCGGTGCCGAGCGGGCTATACGCTAGGCTTTGCCACCCATTTCTAGTTAAATATGTATAAATAAATAAATGTTCAAACAACTATGGTTACAAGTGATCTTTTCAATAACAGTTGCTTTACTAAATTGCCATTTTACATATGTAACAACAAGATGATAACTCTAAACTCAAAATTAATTGATAGATATACACTGCATGGCAGCCCAACGGCTGGATTACACAAGCACACAATCATTCATACTGCAAACTGTTTAAAGAAAAAAATACAAGTTTTTAAGTGGATTCGTCTGTGTGGCAGTTTGATAAAAACAAGATGTTGGAATAAATAAACATTACAATATATTTTTATACTTTAACGAAATACTAAAAACACAGAATAAAAACGAGTCCCACACCAGTTGTATAATTTAGTTTGAAATTTGATACTAAGTATTAAATTTCTATTACAAATAAATAAATAAATAAATAAATAAATGAACATCAGACTTATTATCAGGCACCTTATAGTATACAACACTAACGTAATGTCACTGTATATGTGAAGTTATTCACAACGTGAAATATGCAGCATACTGCAAATTACAGTCGAGTATTTAATGTGATATACGTGAAAGCTGTTCCATAAATATCAACACAAAAAATCTAAAATACATAAATACTATTGTCAGAAAACTTCCTGGCAGGTTTCTAGACACGGGTTTACAGTGACAATGGTCTTATTTTGTATTCTCGATGACTGTCGTGAACCACCAATCACGCACACAGCACTGGCCAGGAACTGGAAAACATTTCCTGTAAATCCCTCCCAGATGATCCGAGATAGCCTGGCCATGATGTTTTTGATGCACTCTTAAGCCCGAAAGGTGTCACTCCTGCCTACTTCGACACTTGACTAGACAAAAGAGAACAAAACTTAAATAACGAGGAAAACTTCTCAGTGGCCAATATGGTGAAGATTGAGATAAGAATGCCACACATATTCCACCATGAAAGTTTACACACAAATCACTGCAACTGGAGGCAACTGAATACCACAGAGCTTTGTCATCAAATGTAGGAATAAATTTCACAGGTAACAGTGTTGGGGGCTGGCCCGACTGCAGGAGTTCTGACGACAGATTCCCCGGTCCACTACATTCCTTGAACCTCTCTCAACACACGCGCTCACGTTGCGCGTTCCGCCGAGGAACAACAGTTTAATTCAGTTGATCAAACTGCTGAATCCGAGGATGATCAAGAACAGTGAGCAGACGTCGATGTACAGGGCAAGGGCGCCACTGATGTACTCTTCCGCCGACAACTGCTGCGATCGACCGCCGAATATCATCTGTGTGTCGAATACCAACCACTACAGACATACGGAAACATCTCAATCGTTTCAACAAAACAACTGCAGACATCAGACTTTGCCCCCATTGCTGCCCCCTTGTGAGTGACTTTGGGCATACACCCTTTTCTCATCGCCTATGAATGGCCGTTATGTGCAAACGTGATGTCATCCACAAAACTGGAAGTGCTGCACAACCAACTGCACTGTCCTCAGAGTGGAACTTGTGATGGCTACAGGCAAGACGCATTGAAATTTTGGTGCCTGGACATGTAGTTTTTGAGACATATTAATGTGAAGAGACACAGATACAGACATAAAGACATGGTGACTGCACTACTCTGCATCTCTGCCAGAGGCGAAGTGATATCTGTCCACAATGTTTATTACAATGCACACAATTCTTTAATGACACATGACAGCATGCAACAACATTAGTTTACTTACTCTGTAGCTGTCAGTCATCTGTCATGCTAGAGTAGTTGTGTTCACCTTGACAGTTAGATTTTTATGGTGCCATGTAAGCCATGGATTTATGATATGCAGTCACTTGGTATCTCACACAGTACAATAAATAATCAGACATGGAAAAAGTTGCCATGTATGTTGGGCTGAAATTTCTGTTGTTACATTTCTACTGTCGTGCATAACAGAATATAGACATAATAGAATATAGCTTGTGTGTATTTTGCATGTATGCCTAGATATAACGACTGCAATTACATTAATGTATACTAGTATAATGTGCTGCCGCATGACATAATATATCAATAATAATTACAATAGGCTAGAGATGTCACCTTATATTAGCGGGAAAATCTAATCAGTTCCCTGCTGCTTTTGAAGCCTCATAACTAACTTATCCAAGCTGGGGTTGTCAAAGTGAGCAGTAAAAGTGAAAATCTATTATCAGAGGCATCACATTAGAGGCAGCGCATTAGAGGTTCCACTATTATGTGCTATACAAATTCATATTACATTACATTACATCAACCATATCTGTCGTCAAGGTCATCAAGTTATTCTCATTTCCTGTGAACATACTTTGAGCAAAGCCAAACTGATATTGAAATAAAAGGTAAAGACTGTAAATACTGACATTCGTGTATTTTGATGTTTTAATTTAATTTGTTTGTTTTTTTCTCTAAAGACTGGACAATGTGTGTACTTATACCATATCACAGGTGGAATAATAATCGTACAAATGTGAATTAACTGGATTATATTAATGGAAACTGTTAAAGAGAAACGAGACAAAAATGTACTACACGTAAAATAATTGTTAGCAAAATGGAAAAAACAAATAATTAAATAAACCACAAAATACTCTCAACATAGTACACACACACACACACTCTCACAAGCACTCACCACGTCAATCTGTAAACAGCCAAACAGCAAACAACTTGTCTTATTACACTGCAAGAAACAAGTGTCTTCAAACAATGCTGAAATTGTGTGGTGACTGTCTATGGTAAGGGAGCATGAAGTGATGCTGCAATCCACGTCTGTCTGTCTGTCTGTCTTTCTGTCTGTCCCGTGTCTCTAGCTCAAAAATGGTGTATTTTGTGGCTATGGCTACTGTGGTTACTATAGAACACTAACAGGAAACCCATGCTGAAAGTCGAACCCACTGGTCAGCATTGCCGTCGTAACTGGCCAAAATGGGTATGTAACCAGGCACTCAGGCTGTTGTCAATGCCACTTCAGAAACGTTCACCAGGTGGCTGCACCATCGACAGGCCTCATCGAGCAGACATCAATGGGGGCATATCACACCGACTGGGCCTAGTTTTCATAAAATGATGACAGATATTACAGCGACGAAATTTTAACAAGATATTACACGTCGGATAGCTAAAACCTCTAGGCTACCATGCAGCATTAATTGCATGACGATCAGTTCAACATTGTACCAGATGTACAGAGATACAGACAGACAGAAATGTTACAGTAGTAACATGCTCTGTGCAGAACACTGATGAATGATAAAAAAAACTCACAAGCGAGAACAGAAGTGCAGCCACACCGCCGTAGACGCATTGCAGAATCTACACAACATAACAGGCATAAAATGCTACAAGGATAATTTATTTGGACATTGAAACCTGCAACAGTGATAACGGGCCGTAATAAGTGGGTACTGCAACTTGAAGGTAAAAGTGGTGAATGGTGATGGTAACAGATATGAGGCTTAACCCTCGTTCGCTCCTCATTATTTGTAGTGAATGGTTTGGACGTATCAGTTATTCTGTTGCAGCTGAAGCCACCTTGTGCAGGTAAGTCTGGCGACTGTCGGTTGACGACTGTCGGTTGACAAACGATGGAAAAAGCAAGCAGCCTATTTAAATGGTGTGCACAACAAGGCTGCTAATGGCAAGGCACACTAACACGAGTCAGCCCCATCTGTCTTTCGAGATACAGGAAACAAATTGAATTGAATTGAATTGAGCAAGGTTTAACGTCCCACCAAACACATTATAGGTCATATCGTGGACGGGTTTTATAGGTCAAAAGACCCAACCAACAGTGTACAGGAAACAAAAGAAATGTATTTCAGATAGCAGTTTACCTTCTAGGACATCGATGGTGATCGACAATGATAATGATAACAAGGACGAATGCGACTTCCTATTAGTAATTAACACTAACAAAGTTCCTGTCTCGAATTGCTTACAAGGCTTTGCGACACTGACATGAACACCAAAGTTGATATGCATCTGGTTCCAATATGAGCATACTACGAGTTGTATGACTGTGGTACAAAAAATTCAAAATTTAGTGATGAGCAGGCCTGGTAACAACTGTAATTTCCCAGATGAGGTACTGGCTTTCGGCAACCGGCGTAACCAAAGCAACGCTCTTTTCCTTGTGAGTCCGGAGATCTGCTAAAGATCAAATAAGGATGAAGCGAGGTCAGTGAGCAATTTTCCGCGGCTGAGGATGTATGCTCCGAGTTACTTTCAGTGCTTTGACACCATTGTCTGCAGAGAGGAGAGGCACCCAAACCAAATCCTTGTATTTCTGCAATGGTTCAAGACATTATAACATAACTGTCGATTGACTGAGTTAAGGTTTTTTTAAACATCTCACTGAACACAAAATAGTTCATTTTGGAGATGCTCATCCTAGCCAATCTCTTGGCAAGTACTTAGAAACTAAATGAAACACAATAAAAGCAAACATACATCAGTAAAAAACATACTACATAAAAAAAAACAAAAAAAACTAAAACAATGCATAATCATCTTTTATGACCTCTGGCCGGGACATGGTATGGGCCTATTCTCAAAGAAATAGATACGTAAACAGGTAATTTTATTATGGCAGACGACTGCCATTTCAAAAATCACAGCAAACTTGCAATCTAAGCACATGTGACATGCACGGTATGCTTACAAAGTTGGGCCCAGATATGAAGTAGACGATAAGGCATGCAAATCCAAACATCATGACGCAGATGGTGAATGCAAACAGTAGACCAGCACACATCGTGAAGTCAATCTGACACATTATATACACAATCCAAGTGTTTATCCAGTATCAAAATGCTTGAAAATGTTCTCTTTAAAACAGTTTTTCTTTCATTTTTAGATATTAATCATTCATATTCTCTAAAGATGACAACAGTTGTACCGGAACATCTGCATGCTTTATACACATTTATTACATGATGTCAATGGAAATGGAACTTCAACTTACGCGAACTTGTACGGCGAATATTGAGATGGCGAGACAGACGGCGACAGTAATAGCAAGAGCGATCAGCACTGAACTAGTCTCATAATAGCTACAATGACACCGCACAATTATAGGCAGAAAGCGTTCACAAAGTAGAATCCATCCTGCAATAAATATCCATTAGTAATACGAATGCATAATCTATGCCCACACCTTAAAAACAGATAGTTCTTAGGTTAATCTACTGTGCAAAACTGTAAAAATCTACAAAAACTAGTGTGTATATAATTATTCCAGAAATGCATATAAACATAACATTTTCCTATAGTTTGATCATATTATTCCCAAAATGTAACTGACTATTTCTTATTCAACAACCTAGCATTTGAAAGATTCACTCATAATTCTAGTTAACCTGTGAAGACAGAAATCAACAAACGAACAAACAAATGATGACAATAACGTAACCAATCAGGCAGCAGGTTTCACTGTAATGATGATAGCAAAACTGATAGAAAATTACGCCGACCATTTTTTGGTGTGATCAAGTTGCCACAGTAAATTTGTTCTTCTGTTATTATTACAAAAATTTCAACTATGACAACAACTACTAACATTATTAGTAATATCAAATAACAGCAAGCAATGCAATCAGTTATAAATCACACTTTTAAATGTGTACAGTATGCAGAAGAGACAATAACATTATCTCAGCTGATGATTTAAAATGTCATATTATGTTTATATTGTTATTACATGACAAAATAAATAAATCTCTTACCTTGTAATAGTTCCACAGACATACGAAAACGCCAACGTCTATAGATAATATGCACACACATGTGAACGGCTCTTATAATTATGTGTCCATTTAGGTTTTTGTGTTTCTGTTTATTCTATATTTAGCATTTAGTGCTTTTTTGTATTTACAGGCATGTAGTGAGTGCACAGATGCAGGCTAATGCTACAAATGTCTATATGTAGTCCGGTCTGTCTACGTCCATATGCTGGTAATGTCGGCGAGCCCTGAAAAAATGACTACTGTCAGCTTTTGAGCACACTATAAATTTCTAAATCAATTAAGATGCCATTTTGCTATGACCATGGAACATATATTAGATGGAAATAATATAAGTGCGACAAGGCAAGTTCGACTGAATGATAACAAAAGGCAGCAATACAGGCTGTCAACACCATTACTGTAACAACACTTTGCTACAGACGTCTTCATGTGTGTGTGACCAACTGACATGCCATTTACATAGTTACAGGGTGGCATATATTGGCGACAATTGGCAAATACGATTAAATGATTGGTGCTCGAAGGTACTGGAGACTGTCACTGTAAGAACTTGTAACTTATCACTGCTGCTGGTAAATTAGTATAACATGAAGATATCATATACAAGCACGCCGAGACAGATGAAGTTTGCGGGAAAACGTCGTCGCACTGAATGGCAGCAGAATATTGCAATGACACAGACGAAATACACGCCGCTGAACAACAACAACACATTCTGAGTAAACATGCAGACACCACACTCTTAAATGTATCACTGTGACGACTTCGCTCATCAATTTATTTCAAACTTACCTCTTAGTCTACTGGTGAACAAACAGACAAAGTGCAGTGCAGTGACTCCCTTTTTATGTCTCCGTAATACGGTAGCGAAACACTAAGCAATGTTGCGATCCATCCGTACGTCTGTGTCTGTCCCATGCCTCTAGCTCAGCAACAGTGGATTCTGGTTACCACAGAACACTAATAGGAAACCCATGCTGAAAATCTAACCCAATGGTCATCACGACCGTACGGCCAATAACACAGCTGAAATGGCAACAAAGTCATCACCGCTGCCACTTCAGAAGCATTAGTCAAGTACTGCACCAATGACATGCTTCCATCAAACTCATGCAACAGATGCGGGCAAATGCACAGCGCCCACACCTGACGAGTGCATGCAGTCATCTGTAGCAATGAATGAAAAATATATCCTGCCACACAGATACATCTTCTTTTAAATGAACATTATTTATCAGATGTATTTTATTATCACCGGTATAGCCTCCAAGAATGACATTACAAATTAAACAGTAATTACACTATGAGCCACATGGCAATTTACTGAACATTTGTGAGTTTTACGTAATCTAATAATAATATTTGATTATTCAGTAATATGCTAACATAACATAGCAAAACATATCATAAAATGTTCTGAAAACAAATAAACAAACAATAAATAGAAAATATATAAATACTATTTATATATAAACAATATAAATATACATTGACTTAAAAATGCATCAACTTTGGCTTTCTATAACTTCCACATACATAAACCAATTTTGATAATTTTATATGCACAACAGATGAGAAAGTGCATTTGAATATACATTAAAACCTATCAAAATTGTCAAAATCAATTAATATAGGTCAAACTTATAGCAAACCAAAAATGGGACATTTTTGAGACACAGTATATACATGTATCACAAGCACAGACAAACATAAAAATACTGCATACAAAGCAACCAGCATGAGCCACCAGTAGGTCTGAACAAAGACTTTCACTGCATTTCTGTCAAACAAAAAATACAAAACAAAACAATTAAATTAAACAGCAAAACTTGTTTAAAAACACTTTTTAAGACTATTTAAGGACAATCTAGGTAAGCCGACACCAGAATGGCAAACCACTCAGCATTTTAATGAAATGAGAGTTGATTGGGTGGTAATGGCATCGATAAGACTATACGCAGATCATTTGTACCTCAATTCAGAGAGATAATCACGCCAGAGCATCATCACTCAATTTTTACATGCAAAATGCTCTTTCTGTTGGCCTAGTAGTGTAATGGTTAAGGCAACGGACTTGTGACTTATAGATCACGGGTTCGACTCTAGACGTTATGCAGTCAAGTAACGACCTTGGGCAAGCTGTTCACACACATGCGCCTGTGTCACCAAGCAGTATAAATTGGTACTGCACATAAGCCTATGGCTGGGAATATAGGTCTATCTGGCATCGCAATGGCCATACTTGTGGTTTATTCACCTATGGGATCAAGGCCTTGATCCCATATGTGTGAACACCTTGGCCAAGGTCGTTGAGCAAAGTTTGGTTGGAATCTCAGCTGTTATGTTTGTAGTGTTCTGTCACCGCTTTGAGCCCCTAGGTGAATACACAAGTCTGGCCAGTGCCATGCCAGACAGACCTGAATTCCCAGCCATAGGCTGTCACTGTCTTGATGTGCCGTACCAATTTATACTGCTTGGTGACACAGGCACATGTGTGTGAACAACTTGCCCAAGGTTGTTACTTGACTGCATCAAGTAAAGGAGATGATCACGATGCCTGCACTCCTCATGGCGTATGGTACTCATTGCATTAGTTTACTAGATGTTCTGCCTGAAGCCATACTTGCCAACCAACGCTGTCAAACCAGTACAATGCACACGATAAAATTGTAGATAGCAGACTTTGCCTCCACTGTGCAACTCACAGTGAGTACTTCCAGTCTCTAACGTTGAGCAAAGTTTGGTTGGAATCTCAGCTGTTATGTTTGTCGTGTTCTGTCACCGCTATAGGACCATTATGTGAATACATGACGTCATCCACAAAACCAGAAGTACATAACGCACTGCAACATTGTCAGAGTAGGACCGAACCACGGCCACTGGCAGCATGCACAAAAAGTTGGTAAAGTCTGGCCATGTGGTGTGGTGAGCAGACAAACAGACAGACAGACACACTCATCACAATACTATGCACCCCTCTCCAGGGGCAAACTATGTTATTGATTGTTTTCAACCAAATTACGAACAGTCAGACTGCAGTTGTTCCTCGATTTTTTATCTTATCTTGCATCAGCACAGCACTGCCATGCCCAGCACCTTAATGTTTATCTCCCTCTTTCCATCCTATACTTCGAAAACATTGTACACATTCACAAGGACTGGCTTACAGACAACCAGAACAAGTGGCTCTGCTATTGCAGAGGGACCGCGCGAGGCACTTGTCAGTAGAAATCCTGCAACTACAAAACATCTCACTTGAAAACCCTATCATGTGGCATTATTTGCGTGATTCTACGTTTAGCCGTTTTGATACAATACCAGAATGTGACAGACACACACACAGACAGACGGACAGACACACAGTCCCTATGCAATAGCAGAGCTTCTTGTCGATCCATGGCTGTTAACGCAATAGATAAACTGCAACTGGTGAAAAGATCGTGAAAATCGGTCCATTGTTCAATTTAAAAAAAGAAAGAAATTAACGCAAGTTTTGCGGAGCGGGCTAAACTATACGTTTAGCTTGTACAGTTTTCGAGTTATAGGCCTAGTGCGTTGTATGTCGAAACTGGCAAATTTTAACCCACCCCACCTGCATTTGTCGCCCGGACAAATGCAGAATTTTGCTGTGATCTTTGGCGTCAGAAAACTAGAGTCTCGAGGCTATCGTGTAGGCTAGCATAATTTGTGTGATTCCACGTTTAGCCGTTTTGATGCAATACCGGAG
>Ga0209782_1002206_pt1 | contig 10740 bp, 3 predicted proteins | sample WorMetmaBAHAMAS1_FD_187390 | JGI IMG/M metagenome (GOLD analysis project Ga0209782, IMG submission 187390) | Marine gutless worms symbiont microbial communities from Max Planck institute for Marine Microbiology, Germany - Inanidrilus... | ecosystem: Host-associated > Annelida > Digestive system >...
AACTGCACAATTTTTTCTATTTAGCCTATGTGCTTGACATTTGTTGAGTCATCGTTACTAATGGCATGAAGCTGCCTCTGGTCAATGTGATAAAGTTAATGGGTGGATTAATTAGCTACACCAGTTCAATATGTTACGTGTCAGTTGACGTGCTTTTATGCATAGTTATGTCAAAGTAAGCCGGAATGTGGTCGACAAACACTCACTGAGCTACTCATCCGACCTGTTCAGCGTCTGCCGAGCATCATGCTTCTACTTCGAGGTGTGTTTGCTGTGGCAGTATTGGGTACTTGCATTAGACAGCTGGTTGGAATGAAGGGCTGTCTTCTCATGAGTCATTTGGTGATCTTTTCTATGCCCCAGCTAGGGGGGAGTATTGTAATGAGCATGTTTGGTTGTCTGCCTCTATGCGAGCATATCTCAAGAACCACACATCCAAACTTTACTAGATTTCCTGTGCACTTTGCCTATAACTATTTCTTGATGCTCGTCTGGTGTTTGCAATGCGCTATGTACTTCCAGTTTCGTGGACAACATCATGTTTTCCCATAATGGGCTTTATGGCACACAGGTGATGCAATAGGGTCAGTGTATGATTGAAGTGACTGACAAGGTGGCACCATGGATTTGATACCATGATCTGTTTCTGAGACTGATTCACCGGGGCAAGCCAGCACCAGACAGCGGGCAGAGTTTGATATCTACACTCTACAGTAGCCATGTTCATAGTTGGGAGTCAGTGTTTTGGACTTCCATCAGTTCTTTGACACTGTTGGTTGCTGCATCTGGCCCGAGAAAACACACTCCATTTATCTTGGATGGGGTCAAGCAGCCTAACATGGAATTTCTAGTTCTAGGAAATAGGGCAGATAAACCGGTGTATGTGCATAGTTTGTGTTAAATGATGTAGATGTCTGGCATTGGAGTGTTTGCGTCGATCTATGCTGTGTTTATATGTTGATTTCAGAAACGTTCATAGCTCACTGGATTCTGTTAACCATGTAGATCTCTGTGCAGTACCCTCTGTCATCCCCATCTGTCCAGTCATTTATGGTTTCCAGAAGACGATCGTAATAAGCAGTGCTCCAGAGCAGTTTTGTTTGGTTTCCATGTAGGCATGTCCAACCCATGACCAGCAATGTGTACACTCTTATAGCATCTTTGTGTAATATAGTTTAGTTTGTAACATCATTTAATATGGTTTTTATTCAGTGATAAATGTGTTTAGTTGCTGACAGCTGTGATAACAAGATACGTGGGAAACGAATATGCCACATTGATGGCAGTTCACCATAGGCATACTGTGCAACCACCTAACAAATGGGACAGATGGATGGGTCACATCATTGCTTTATATCCTCTATCATAGGGTAGTGATATAACACGTTTTTTGTAGCAATCCTGGGCAATATTTCACTTTCCACTTTTTCGTCCTAGCCAATTTTTTTAATTTTGAGTGACTAAATGAATGCTAACTGCCATTTTAAGACAATGAGGTCTTTATTGCATATTGTATGAAACATGTACATTCACAAAAACTGTTCATTTCTTGACAGCGTAACGATCTGTAGATGATGTCATTGTGAGGTACTAATTGTGCGATTACCATGGCCAGTAGTTACTGTGTTAGATACGATGTTTTACGTGACCGTAGATATAATGAAGCGAACCGAGCGGTCTCAGCCGGACCACGACAACCTATGCAGAGCAATCTCGGCACTTGAAGAAGTCATGACGTATGCAGTTGTCACGTATTGCATTTTTCTTATATAATCCTGATGCCTCTGAGACATTAGAGACATATCTTATATTTAACTTTGACATGTGATGCTGTTGACCCAAAGCACACTACAGTATGTAAGGCATTGGTGTCCCCAGTACATCAACCCATTGTACCTTTATCGCCTGCTCCAGGAGAGAGGACATCCGCAACCTACAATGCCGATCAGCCACCCCCACACTGTGCCGACCATTCATCAAGATGATCGTCGTGAAGCGAGCCTTCCGCTGAACAGCGCAAGCTATCTGAGAGTTGCTACCAAAGACAGTTGTCGACTGTGTTACCTCTGATACCTCTTTTAAATCTTGGCTAAAGACTCACCTTTTCTCTCAGGCCTTCTCTCATGCTTTCTAACCACTAACACTACCTGGCCCCAGCACCTCTGAAGTTACAACCTTATGGCACAATACAAATGCATTTATTATGACATATGCAGTTTTCACGTATTGCATTTTTCTATTGCATTTAGTTTATTACTTTACACTTTTGTTGTTACTAAATGGTTGTGTTATTAACTACATATACAATGTAGCTTTTTATGCCAATTAATATCATCTTACTGTCACTAATCTTTCTAATGATTACATCTTGCCTGCGTGAAATTGCCAGTTCATTCGCCAAGTAAGAGTATTTTTACAGTACACAGGCAAAGTAGGTAACACCCCTCAGAGAACTCTAGCATTTTCTTTTAGTTTAAGTATTTGGATGCATGCTTATTTGTGTTGTATTTTATTTATTTTTGTCTTGTGGTGTGAAGTTGTCTCTTCGTGTTATCGGCGGTGGTCTAATAATTTAAATGAGCCTCTCGATCCCTTTCCCTTTTTGGGTGGCTGCTGAATAAAAAGGCGGCCAGTGTTGAGGTTAACATAATATCGCTGGCTTTCCTATACTGGGTAGGGATATATAATCATATATTTGTGCTGAAAAGGGATGTTAACCCAACTAACTAACTCTGGTTGCCATCAGCAATGGCATCTGGACAGTAAATCTTTGCTGCAACAGTATTCTGTGGTTTTTAACTGGGGATGACAACGAGCACGGGTTGACTTGTATAAAAGCGTTAAAAAGCATTTTTGTGTTGTGTCTGTGTTTGCAAAGAAACAAATGATACATTGAATACAGTTTTTACGTTACTGGCATCTGTAGGAATATAAACGAAGACAAGCGGAAAGCTGAAGGCCATCAAGTTATGTTTGAAATCATTAACGACATCGAAAACTGTCCGGTTTGTATCTGTGTCGTTGACATAAATTGCTCGTCACTCATTGTGTTGAAATTGCTCATGGTTCGTTGTATACGTGTCTTTTTACACTGATGAAGAATGTGCATAATGAGTTCCCAAAAAGTTCTGGGGGTTGTTTTTGGAATCACTGTATATAATTATATATACGTTACTTGTTTTACCATTTAAGCTCCCTTACTACAGAAAAGTTTGTTACTTTGTACGTGATTGATTACTGATTAAATTTTGTTAATTATTGCAGCCGAATCTGTTGTCAGCACACCGCTGTCTTGTCCGGCGAATTGATGCGATCGAGGCTTCGGAAGAACTGAGTGGAAAGGGAGACTCAGTCACATTATTCATCTTTTCTGACAGTCTGGAGGTTAACTATGCATGCTCATTTGCATAATTGTCCTGCAGCAGTTTTCTGTGATTACGTATATGGGTTGGCTTTTGTCCCTTTTTGGATTTCTGAGAACCTTAGGATATTCTGGTGTGGTGTATTTCATTAGTGGGGTAACTTTCTGGAGTCATAGAAATAGTGACAAAGCACTGAAGGTAAATTCTCGGCTCGATTTCCTTCCTGTTAGACAACTAACCGTGTCGGGGCTCTGAAAGAAGCTGAGACCAAGCCAGTAGCCTGCCTAACTTTGATGATAACTGTGTTTTATCTTAGTTTACGAACATGTTGTATCTACGCTAACCAACAACATTTCATAATAACGTGCATCAAAACAGCTCACATTTTGGCACATTACACAGCAGTGGGATGTATGGAAATGGCAACTGCTGTATGACAATGTCAGCTGTTCATGCAGTGTTTTGTGAACACACTGTATAACAGGGTACCACGTCATCGTTTTTGTAATGACTAGGTAATAACTGCAAAAAAATAACACTTTTTTGTTAGCTAGTCTATTGTTTGCTAGCTTCAGTTGCCATTTCTCCATAAGTAAAGCTTTATCGTTCTGGACAGTGATTTTTTTTATTGAAGTGCCGTGTTGGGAGAATTTCATAGGAATTCACCAAGAAGCTTTTCAAGACCAAAAGCTAAAGGAGCATTCACATTGCTCATCTGAACTGAACTGAAGATGGTCAGGTCGTTGAGATTTTAATTTTAAGGAGCAGACCCTGTTTATTTCAGATATAATTTGATAGTTAAGTGATGTAAACGCTGCTGAAGTCCTGTAGGCTGCCATATATAGCATTGATTACTTGATAATTTCACTATTTTAGCATGATATCGGCGAGTGACAGATGTCGTAATTGCTGCGTCTGTACCGTGCTCGCGTAGCTGTGCCAAGCTGCTGATGCACATTGTGGTGAAAGGCTGATAGTTTGGGATAGCGAGGAGTCCAGAGTTATTCGGAATGGTACTGGGTAAATCATGCATCCATTTGTTGTACCAGTAATAGGTATGTTGAAGATCTGTGTTATCATAGCAGATTATGTTCACCTGTTAATTGCATATTAACTACAAAGTGAGCATTTGCACATGTTTTGTGTGATACTTGGGTTCTGGGCACGATATAATGCTTTATGAAGGTACGCTATCTAATAACTCTTAAATGTGAACGGTATATTTCCAGATATGCAAGCGTCGAAGTAAGGCGGTCAATGCTAAGAGTCCGGGTCCTCCGACAACGTCCGGAAAGTCATCCATTCGACCCTACAAACACCTGATACTGTTGCCATTCTCGGCAATCAAGCGCGTTGTTGACATTTGTGAAACACCAGGTAAGTTGTGTTTTGATTTTGTGGGACTCGTCTGCATGTATTGCTCTAACATAATCACAAACACACTGAATCTGTTATTTTCTTCACTTTGGAGACATAATAACAGCTAAATTAGGTTATTTGATTCGATTTAAGATTTTAGAATTATGGATATCATTGCTTTGATTTAGTTGATTAAATAACTGAAAGGCACCTGGCCCATAAAAATTTTCTGTAACTCTTTTCCCAAAGGTTCTTTTCCAGTATTACGGAAAAACAGAGTGGAACACACCAACACTGTCAGTAACCTGAAAAACAGTTGTTAAACACAGGATATCAGATATTATTAGTTAATTTTTTGTGTGCTGAATTTGATATATCCTTTCCATGTCTCTGTCCAGCTGCCCTCTATCTGAGGGATAGCTGTTATTCGCAATGAGTCTTTGTTAACTGTTGAATGTAGTCCATACGTTAGTGTTTTGCTTGTATTTGACGTTGTCCATCGAGGCGATCCTGTCTGCCATAGCATTTCCATTGCTGTACTACTTATTTTACTACCAACTTAGATGTGCAAATGGTGGTGACGGTAAAGTAATAACATTCAGTTATGTCATTATTTAGTTACCGTAGTGTTTTGCGGGCTATATCGGTACTTAAGTAACATCATTATTCTAAGTTTCAATTATATCAAAAAATGAAATTAGCTGTATTGTAAATTATCTAGCAACTGTGTAATCCTTGTAACTTTTGTCGTACTTCGAGTACAGATTGATTGATTAAATAAGTAAAGTTTGATGCACTGTCCCATGCTAACAAGCGCAGATAAGAGTGTTGCGATTTGTGTTGATTGTAGATTGTCGAAATGCATTCGCGTTGATCACGAAGCGCATTGGAGAGAAGGAGCGGATGTATGCATTTTGCATCATCGAACAGGTTGCCGACAGTGACAAGGAAGACTTCCTGACGTGCCTTAGCAAAGCGATCTGCAGTAACATGTGCCGAACTGATTATGTTAGCTGGTTTTCACATGTGATTTGTAATGCTTATGCTATCGATTTTGTGTCCTATGAATATCACTGAACAGTAGTACTAGTAACAAGGTTTTACGGTTTGAACACACACAAGACGGATGCTGAGACCGAGATGCTGACCCATGAACTGAAGTGTCGAAGCCTGAGACCGAGGCATTGCAAATTTTGGCAGTGGCAATACCAAGGCAAGGTATCGTGGTTCCCCGAGGCAAGGCAACATCCCTGTTGCATGCAAGTGTTTGAAACACTGGTAAACCTTAATCAGTCAGCCATGTATTAGTGATTACAGTGACATCGTTACAACATCAGAACGGGCAATCTACATAGACTGAGGTGAGATGTCATAAGTAACATGTAGCTTGAGCGGATGACGGCAGACTGAACAGCTTGCCGTCATCCGCTGGAGTGCCTGTGACGGCTTCGTTGTCGTTTTTGCAATTTCTGGTGGCCACTCTGACCACATGGTTCGATTCCAGCGTGGGGTTTCCTATTAGTGTTCTGTAGTAACCGTGGCCCTAAAATGTATTGTTGTTGACGTGGGGGCAAGAGACAGCCAGACAGATGGTAAGGTTGCAGCATTGCTTAATGCCTCCTTATCTGTTGTAGGGCGGGAGGCATAATGATGTTAGTGGCAGTTTGGTGAGTGAATTGACAGAACTAGTGTTGAGAAATCCCATGGCTGATGATAGCTTGTGTCATGTAGGAGACTCTGCTGGCGGCTGTCGAGCCTCACGTCCTCAACATTGACACGTCGGACCTCGGCGGCAACAACACGCTCAGTCGCGCCGCCACAAGGTTTGTGTGACTATGTTAATGTTGATTTTTTTCCTGCTTATCATTCATTTTCCCGTGTTTGCCTGGCAAGCTACCGGGGATTTCTCAGCTGAAGTGTTTTTTGAGCGAGTTTTCTGCATGGAAGTCACTCGTGGAAATGGCAACGTTTAGTCAAGGACAAGCCACTCGATGATGATGATATCATGATATTCTTTGCTTTAATTATGTATACTCTTCTATCAAGTTTCTCGTTATTAACTGTGTGACACTATGCTAGTGCAATATTAGCTGTAGGCTTGTCTCTGTTACAATCCAGTATTGTGTCAAAACAGCTGAATGGATCCAGCTCATTTTTAGTACAGAGACTTTCTTCTACCTATCCTATATTGTGCTGTGAAAAAATTTTGGTATCTTCAAACATATTAGTATTATCATTTCCCTCTGGGACTTTTTCACACACAAACTCCATAGACCTGAGAAAATTTCTGTACGGCCCATCTGTCATTGCAATGAATGACAGTCACCAGTTTATTATGCTGACCATCCACCTATGTAGACAGCATGATGGGCGTAAAGCAGTGCACCGCATGGATTCATTTGCAACGGCGGAGAGACAGGAATATGTTGTTGGTTTTGTGTGTTAAGGTTTGGTCGGCGTGTGAGCCGGGCTTTTTCTCTGTCCAAGACGCCGCGCAGTATGAAGCGCGCTATCTCGAGTGTGACGCACATGATGAGTCCCATGAGACGAGAAAGCAGCGTGTGTGGTCTGCCGTCTATTGCTCAGACGACCCCTCGTGGAATTATTCGACCTTCGTCCAACCTCTCCAGTCTTGACGGCAGTGATATTGACATAACTGTATGCATAGGTTTTTGTTTAATCTTTGCAGGCTTTGGCATACGGCAGTTGTGTTGTTTATTTTTTCGAAGCATTTGCTCATTTCTGACCAGTATTTCTTCGTGCTTTTAATACTTTAGCCATCTTTTCCAGGAGATCCTTTGGGAATATGTGGCACAGGTTTTTTTTACTGATTATACGCCTACGTTGTTGATCGAGCAGCAAGCTTTGTGAAAGCAATGAAGGAAATTCCAAACACAGCCTCTCATCCTCATCTTTCTCGCATACACCATTGGACTCCTGACAGAAGAGGCATTGCTTCGTTTATACCCGTGCAGATGCTGTGGCATAATGCACCTTATCACTTGCTTTCTTTTTCTGATGCTTATATTTTTGTGTCTTATTTACTTATCCTTTATCTTTTCCTTTGAGGTTAGGCTTGCTCCGTTTCCAGGCCAGATGTCGTAAAAGGTGACTAAAGCCTGTGTTATTACTTTGTTATGGTTTACTGTATGTTGTAGATTTTTGTGTTTGACTATTCGTATTTTGTTTATTTGGAACTTATATGTTTAGTTTTTGTGTTATTTTAGGTTTATTGTATTGTTATAGTTTTTTTTCTCCTGGCTTTAATTTTGATTTTCTCAGTACTAGCCAAGAAATCATTTGGTAAGAGTGTCCCCGAAATGACCTATTCAGCGTTGAGTGGGACATTAAACCTTAACTAATATCAATCAATTGCTCTCTTTATACCTGCTAAATCCCACATCACATAAGTATACCAGAGCCCTTGAATGGGCGTGTTATAGCCGTTTTAACAGCATAGCTGGCATGGTCGCTGCAGATCGGTACAATTTACTGTTAACAGATGGATGACTGCTACTCGGAGGTTGTTGATAAGATGAGCATTGGAACACCAGCGCTTCAGAAACGCCGAGAAACTCTTGCGGTTTGTTGAGTTTGTGTTACTCTTTACTAAAATAGGTTAAACATTAATTGTTTTAACAGACTGAAAAGACCGATGGATTATGAAGTGGAGTGAAAGTTGTTGAAGTGTGTGTGGGTGATAAATGTTTAGTTGTCTCTGTTCAGACACAAGTGATGGACTGATGTGCAGCATATGGACAATACTTACTAGGAAATAGAAACCACAATGTCAGTGGTTGCAGTCAGTGACTGAATATGTTTTATTTAAATCAGCCCGTCACTCAGCTCTCTCGAATTATCTAGAATGTGGATAAACGACAAGAAAATTGTCATTTTGTTATTTTTTGACTAAAATGTTCTCAGAAGTAATAAAACTTAAGTGTATCATTAGTCGGTGTTGCAGTACAAAAATGCAGTCGAAAAACTTTTCTAAATAAAGTCTTTTTATATACATGTAGATGTCATACGTTACAGCTGTGCTTCCAGACTTTTTGTTATAATATTGTCGACATTATTGGGTTGTTGTTGTATTATTGTAGGATGTAATATTGTCCGTGTTATTTGCATATTATGCGTCTGTTACAACAGGGTGTGACGTACACTGACATACAGCAAGAAATGCAGACTCCGCAGGTTTTTATACATTGTTTATGTTCCTGTGAACTCTCTTGCCTTACAACTAAACTAGTCAAACAACAGGGTTAATAATTGACCTGGTGGTCTGGCAGAATGTTATTGGAACAGGTTGTGTTTTAGACTGACTAGTGTCGCTGGCACAGTTCTGTTGTTATATGATTGCCGTAAGTTGATTCGTTGCAGTTCTGATTGATCACTCATCATTGATACATCAAATTCTTGCACTAACATCACTGAGTCCTTCAGGCACTCAACTTGCAATATTATTTTACTTCTTCATAATAGCACATGATGTTTTCTTAAAGCATCTTTTTAAAAACGGCTTAAATTTTGTAGTTATCTCTGAAGATACTGTACCTTGTCTCAGCTCCGGTGAGTCACCAGTGACAATTTGCATATGTACATGTATATGGCTAAGAAAATGATCATCTGTCTTTACCAAGTTGCCATATATGAGCTGCTTCTGAGACCTTGATTGAGTTGCCGTGAAAGTATAGTGTGTTTATGAATGGTGCATACAGCAAACTAATGGCGACGTTGGCTCATTTGCGACACCGCTGCCCGTGAAGCCGCGACCGACACCCGTCGGCCAGAGCACTCCATCGGCTGCTCCTGGCGACAAGTTTGGATCACTGCGACGTGAATACGCTTCAACGCAGTCACTGGTGCTTGGCCGAACACACAACCTGGTACAGTAAATGATTGTTTTATTGAAAACAAATGGCTTCATAGTTATTTTGAGCTTGCCAATGATAATGACCATCTAGGTAACATCACCATCTGCAATGCATGATCGGCTACTGCATATTGCAGCTGTATTTAAAGTGTGGTATATCGACAAATTACAAATTTTTGTGAATGCATGTTTTTCTTAAATTAGTATGCATGAATGTACTGTATAAGTGCTCTTCTAGTCTATAGAGCATTTATTTGTTGAACTATCGTATGTTTTGGTGTAAAACTAACTTCATTTGCATGTTGTTTGTTACAGGATATGGATTCGCCGATGACAAGATCGCCGGCCACAGTGACATGCGGTAACAGATAGCATAGAATGACAGTATCAGTCGTGATATCCAGTTGGACAGTAAACTCTTCTGCTAGTGATGCACACAATGATGTGCTGCACAGATGTGATCAGTAGCCTATTACTTGGATCTACTGTAGTTTTACATTTCCTGTAGATATTCTCCTTGGTTTTTGTGACTGAACGTTTGGTCTTCAAAATTAGTCTTTATGTCGAGAGGGGCGTAAGCTCCTGTCATTTAGTTCATGCAGTCATTTCTGGGCATTTACATTTGATTGAGAATTCTGCTAATGCACCAGCCATTTGTGTCGTTAGTCAGCAAGCATTTGTTTTTAGAGACTTTGCCTATTAGACTTCTTAGCCTTTGAGTTAGAAGACCTCTTGTCATGTGTCTGATTCTAATCAATACTGATGACGATTTTGCTTTAATAAGTAGTTAATATTATATATGTAAATCAGAGCGTTCGTCATATGAGTACTAGTGAGTAATATGTGCCGAGTTTCTAGCAAATACTACAGTGACTGGTTGTACAGCAGCTCTGTATGTATATGTATGACAGTAGATAAAGTGTGTGCAGTGTAATAAGTATTGTGCTGTTTAATATGCTGGTTTTCCGTTGATCTCAGACGTGTAATTGTGTGCCTGTGCCCACTGCCTTTGTCACGTTGTATAGCCTTGTCGTCAGCCGTGACAAATTAGAGTTATTTTCATAATTTTCTATATTGCTTGGTTAATTGCATATCTTTGCCACATTGTCATTGGTTTTCTTTTTTCGAATATATATATATATATAT
>Ga0209782_1002207_pt1 | contig 10740 bp, 6 predicted proteins | sample WorMetmaBAHAMAS1_FD_187390 | JGI IMG/M metagenome (GOLD analysis project Ga0209782, IMG submission 187390) | Marine gutless worms symbiont microbial communities from Max Planck institute for Marine Microbiology, Germany - Inanidrilus... | ecosystem: Host-associated > Annelida > Digestive system >...
CATGTATATATTATGATGTCATGATTGACGTATGCTCCGTGAACGTTGTTTTCTGAATACTGAATAGTGTAAGGGGCCTCGGGCAAATAATTGCCACGGGCCTCGGTTGGCATTAATCCGGCACTGCTCAAAATATTTTGATTGATACTGATTGATCATGAGGATCTTCATGAGGATCTTCAATGGCTTGGACACTGAAATAAGTTGATGGAAAATTTTTTAAAAATTCGACATGATGCTGGGTTTGCACTCTTCAAGACTCAAAAGCTTACGATGCACCAAACGCACGCGCCAACTTCGATCGATTCGTTCCACATACTTTTGGTGACCGGTGTTTTGTGTCTGCTGGTCCACGTCTATAGAACAAGCTGCCAGCACATCTACACCAGTGTGATAGTCTCGGACAATTTAAACGGTTGCTCTACTCGTTTGGTTCTTGAGACCGCGGCGCTCTGTGACATTTTTGTTAGGAGCGCCGTGTATAAATCTTCTTACTTACTTACTTGATTGGGACTTCGCCCAGACCATAGTGTGGGAGCTTACAGCACTCCTCCTCCTCCAGACTTTAGCTGGATTTCAGGGCACCTTTACAGCAAGGAATGGAGGGGAGAGAGAAAGGGGAGGAAATAGGAAGGGGGAGAACTTAAAAGGATTGAAAATTCCCAAATTGGTGACAACAATACCGTCAGCAGAGGCAGCAAGACATCCTAAATATAATAACAACCCCACTGATTGTTTCAAGACAGTGACAGCTAGTCAGAAAACAGCCACCAGTGTAGTGTGGCCATCGGCATACTCACAGGCAATTCCTACAACCTGGAAATAATTTGTTGTCAAGAATGTACCACCACAAAAGTAATATGCAGTGAGTATTGGTTAATGTTTGTGACATGAACTTGAAGGACAGCAAACTGAAAGGGAATTTTAGAAGCTGCAGCACACAGTAAAATTCAAACTTCGGCTTGACAATCAATCAATGAGCTAAGATAGAACACCCCAAAAATCCTGTCTATGCCAATCAGTGTGGCAAATGAACAGAATTATGACATCCATGCACTACGCATGCAAAAATGGTGCATGATTAAGCGCAATCTATTGTGATCACAAACTTGTCGATTTCTGTTTACGCTTCACTTTCTTTACGCCACGATTTTTCTTTTTTGAACTACAAGTCACAACTGCTGGTCGCTCAGAAGATGGTAACGAGTCACAATTCGTGTTTTTCTTCTGCTTTCTTCTGATTCTGACATGTTGTTTAAAGCCGTCATGATTTGACGCCTTTGGCAAAGTTTTGCGATCAATGTTCCTATCTGATGAATGTTTCCACTTTCTTTTCCTGCTGTGTCGACTGTCAGCAGCAGAATGACTAGTGTCTACATACAGAAAATAATCAGTCACACATTTGCAATCATAAATTTTTAAACAACCGAAAATAACTTGTTACATAAAAATGAAAATTTACATACAAACAGTGTTTAAACTACTTCTGTTTATGTATACTTTGTCATTCTCACATAAGTGATACAATTTATAAGACAAACAGATTTAAGAAAATTCAAAATAAACAACAGTGACCCAGTCCCTTAACTGTTGCTTGAATGTCAGGAAGAGTAACTGGCCTGTAAAATTGTTGATTGATAAGGTGTTGGCATGGTTATCTGTATTGAGGGAAGTGCAAGCGATATTTGCCTATGGTCCAGGTAATGTCACTACCATGTCTCTTACTGATTTTAGGTTGCCTCGAAAAGAACCTGCTAAACGAAACAATGACTCACAAGGAAAAAGAAGATAGAAAAGTTGCTGAAATTCAAAAACAGATAAATCGATCAGAACGTGATTTAGGTCCGGTTTTTCCACAGCAAATTTATCTCCCGTTAATTTAATCCGGCATTAAATCCGGCAGATAATGATCAATTTACTCAGATATCATTTTTCCACCGGCAGTTCGTCAATTAAATCGTCCTAAACGGACGATTCGATTGACGAAATGCCGGTGGAAAAACGACATCTGAGTAAATTGATCATTATCTGCCGGATTTAATGCCGGATTAAATTAACGGGAGATAAATTTGCTGTGGAAAAACCGGACCTCAGACTTAGCGTACCTTCAGCTTCATCATCGCTGTCTACCGATTGCTTGGAATCCTCGGCACCCGACTCGGCACCACTAGATGCAGCCTCTGCAGCTGCACACATCTCGTCCTCATCATGTTCGCTCTTATCATTAGCGCAAGACAAATCAGTCACTGCAATGCTCAGCAGACGAAACCCGGTGCAAACTTCAGCGATCAGCTCACATCTTACTCCATCCTATACATTAAATATGCACATGGTAAACCACAAAAACACATCTGAAATGTTTCCGAAAAATAAACTTAAATCTCTCGAGTGGCAGATGTGGGTGTCCATTGGGATGAAACAAAAACCACTTGCAACTCCTGTTACTGTAAAACAACCACTGTCTATAATGTTAAACTGACAAAATATAGCATAATTAATGACACATCCTCATTGGTAAGCAGCAGCACTGACTGCCTGAATTTATTCCATCCAATTCAAATCCCGGCTTCTACAGTTGCATCAGCATCTCCGTCCACACTCAATAACTAAGCTAAAAAGTATCATGCAGCATACATACTTCCACACGAACATCATAGAGCTTGATATATCCATCACTTGAAGCAATCAGCAGTCGCAGTTTCTTGTCTGACTCAAGAACTGCCATTGACTTTACACTAACACCACACAAAATGCATCATCATCGTCATCATCATCAACATCGCGTGGTCTGTCCAAGAACAGACGCTGCCGTTTCCTCGAGCCATCTCCGTGCCTGTCGATTTGGACAATGCAGTAGAAAATTTGCTCCTGAAAACATTTCAGCTGACATGTCCCCGGTAGCTCGCTAGGCAAACGCAGGTAAGTTGAGTGGCCGAAAACCGGAAGGATAGCCTGGAATCGCCCTAGGGACGCCCCAACATGTCCAGCAGGTAGACTTACTTAGTGGCGGCCCACATTCGCCACATCATGGCTCTGTCATGGGCAAGTGAGGATTTTTCATGGCAGCAGCCTGCGCCACCAGACTGGCGCATCCTCGTCCCGGTAGAGCGTCGCTGTTGGTTCGCGACTGCTTATTCATCAGGGAAAGCCCTGCTTATTTCGCAGCTAACCAAAAATAAATGCTGATTAAGATCATCTCGTGTGTGATCTAACGGCCGTCCACTATCTGAAACCTCTGGACGTGGGTGGCAGCAGTTACAGCTCAGTCCCATCAACCACAAAATATCCACATCAGACTGCTGAACTACACTGGAAACACATACTACATGCACTAAATCATTCAGTGTCAATCAAAAGTTTTATGACACAAATTAAGAATAAATAATAAACCAGAATTGTAGGATAAGCAATTAACCTTGTAATTCTACGAACTGCACAGTGAGTCATAAAACATCTTACCTATAGAAAGCAAGTATTTATTTGAAATCTGCGGTCATAACTCGTAAGACCGAATAGCACACAAGTAAAACAGTGTTAAAAACAATACGTAAAAAGACAAACAGATTACGGCCGCTTGAGAACAAACTGCAACATCAGAACAAAAACTGTCCAAGTTTACAATATCAGCTCATGATTATTAATCGATCATTACTATCTAAGCCCTGTACTCTCAGTTCATACAATACACAGAAGAGCAACATTAATCTAGTGCCTACTGATACCATCTTAATCCATAATTTAAAAACGATTGGAATTTATTTGTCCTACGCTACCATCTATAAAACATAACACTGAAATGACTAATACAGTAAACACAGTTGCTCTGTAAACAACAAAATAGCCAATACCGAACAGTTCCAGTGTCTAGTAGGTAGAGTTTTTCAAAATTCTTTGTACTGTACATGAAGACTTGGCCTTTCTCACATCCAGCTAGCAGCAAACCATGCTAAAAATACAATAAGTAAGTACGATTTATCACATGTATACTGTCGGAGTCGAACATAAATCTAGTCAAACAGGCGTCTAGTGATGGGAAGAATGTTGTCTCAAAGTTGTGTATATTAACATTTATTAGAAAACTGCTTTTAGATGCAGTTGTTTAAAGATCAATATTATAACTGTAACGAGTTCAACGTAACAGCTGCAGGTGTGTGGTGTCCTCCAGTGCTTTGACGATGCTGGTCAGGTAACAGGAAAATCATCTGGACCCAGTAAATAAATCCCATGCCGGGGTCGCTGGCCCACATGCTTGGAATGCACTGCCATCTAACATCAAACTGACTTCTTCTCAAAAGAAACTCAAGACACACTTGTTCAGACTAACGTAGCCAACTTTTAAGCCTGTCTTTGCTAACTAACAGCAGTTTGATATTTGTTGATAATAAAGTAGAAATTATCTGTATAGTAGTATAATCAGAGAAAACACAATTTCTGTCTGTCATAGGTAAGTTATCTGGTCAGTTCTTTATCTTTATGCAGGACATTGCAAGGCAAACAGGGTGCACTGATTTTAAAACCTTTCACTAAACAATAAATTCAGAGTGAAGTGATAGCTGAATAGCTCACCACACCTTAAATACATTACCTCGCTGTTTTTGAACCTTACTAAGCTTATTTCACAAGGTAGTGTAACTACGCATCTCATGTGTGGTAGCTGGTGGAAATGACTAATGCAAATTTACCAATGAATCTATCAGTGATAGAACTGTGAAAATCACTAACAATGGTCAAAGTTATATACAAAGGTATAGTGTCGTTTTTTTGACTCACAGTTTGTACTCACCCCCAAAAATTAATAAAATTTCATAAACTTTTCACTCGGCTAAACAGATACAAATAGCGAGAGGAAACCAACCTGAGAAAATGCAACACAGCTGATTCGTACACCGGTCGCTATCTGCTGAGTAACTGCTGCAGTCTAAACAATGTACAATTTACAACTGCACAGATATTTCACAAAAGTTAGCATATATTCTAACAAGAGAGTCTAGCACTGGCTAGCATGGCGCGAGATGATCCGCCCGCAAGTAGCATGGTGAGCGGCCGTGATGCAAGCAGCACGGCGAGCGGCGTAATTTTATCGGATCGCTGACCTGTGAGTTTCTTGTCCAGCACGAGATTTCTTATATTAGTGCACTATGCATATAAATGTGACAGAGGCACATGCATGTGAGCAGCTTGTCCAACGCCGTTAGCTGGAGGCGGCCAGCAGAGATTCAAACCCATGACCTTTTGAATCACGAGTGAATGCTCTACCAATGTCGCCTGTGTGGCATAATGGTAGAGTGTTCGCTTGCGATCCAAAAGGTCGCACGTTCGAATGTCGGCTGGTCCGCCTCCAGGTAACAGCTTTGAGCAAGCTGCTCACACACACGTGCATCTGTCACCAAGCATTATTTGGTACCGGCCGGTGGGCAATGACACTCTTCCACTGGGAAGGTAACCGCAGGCCTGGTTGAAAGTAATGGCAGCCTATCGCTGGGTAGATGGCTTAGTCACCTTCTACGACATCTGGCCTGTAAAGACAGCGGGGCTATTCTCAATGTTAAAGATAAAATGAGTAGTAAATAAGAAAGAAAAATATAAGCAAGAGAAGAAGGAAAACAGTTACAGGAAGCATAAAAAGCAAGTGATCAGGTGAACAAACACACACAAGCAATCTACATAGTGGCACAATCTACAATGTTTCCGAGGCACATAAGGCTCCAGAGCTCACAGTGGGTTACTATTTTTGGAGACAGGAGCACGAGACATATGGATGGATGGACGGACAGCAAATATGTCACGTGACTAAAGTATTTCAGTCACCGAATACAACATTTTAGTCCTTTAATTGTCTTGGAGAAATTAGTCAAATAACTGTGGATAATTGATCAAATAGTGGCAGCCCTAGCATAAACGTAAATCTCATATTTAACCGTCATCAGAGGAAAAATGCTGCAATTACATTACGAAGTCCACACAGCATACCTCAAATGCACAAACATCAATGTGATCGTCAGTGACCATTACGTACACACTGCCATCAGGAGACCATGCCAACAGATTCACAGCTGCATGCAGATAATGCCGATACTCACATTTACATATGTAACACATAAATATTCAACATGTGTTTCCTGCAGTGCTCTGAAGCTGTTATATCGCAATTTTTACTTCAAAATAGTAACTGGTAATCATTTCTGTACATCTTGTAGCAATTTGGTTAGATTCAATTCAGTGACCCCGGAGTTTAAGACATAAGATGTCGTACAGTCGGCGTCAAAAATTTTTCTGGGATGACTTCAGGTATGTTCAGTAGGGAACGTGCTGCTAGGCAATGTGGCGATCAGGAAGTAAGTGTGTTTCATTATTATTCGCTAGGAGGCGATACTACAGCACTGGGCGGGCTATACGCTGGGCTTTGCCATGCATTTCTAGTTCTAAACAAGTCAGTGATAAACATGTTCAAAAATATATACAGTATAAAAGAAACACAAACATGTGACCACAAGAGCACTGCAAAACTGACATTGATTGGCTGACTGTCTCCGGCCTAACTTTAAAATAAGGGATGGAATTCAGGCAGCTTCACATAAAACTGCATATCTTGAATCGTTTCGATTCCGTCTATCCACTCCAGTTATCAATCGCCAAAACTGGCCGCAGTGGCCGGCCTTAACAGGGCTGGATTTGTCACACTGGTATAAATACAGTATGATACACACATGCCAACGTGCCAGCAAAATTTTAATGATGTCACAAATATTATTAAAGATGCCCATTACAAACATATATATTATATGATATTACGATATCAGTGTCATCACTTACCTTGCTTAACGTTGGTAATATAAGCACTGCGTGCGGTCATGAGGTTCCACGTTCTCAGTGTCTTGTCTTTACCACAGGACAACGCCAACTTCGCTGAAGGATGGACTGCAAAACTGTGCACTGGACCCCTGAACAACATTACAATTATTTTAAACGGATATTTAAAAAAAGACCGCAGTTTATCAATGTCAATGGCGATAAATCGAAAACTGCAAAAATCATAAACAGTAATATTACCCACCATCACATTGCCTAAATGTCAATGTGATGTTAAGTAATATCATCTTTTGATAATTTTTGTGGTTTTTGATCTGTTTCCATTAAACTGCTGTTTTTATATTTATATGTATGGTTTTACTACTAATTTCAGCATTTTATCATTGTACATTTTCAGAAAATTTAAAAGGGTAATTGAATTAAAACTTGGTTAATTAGACATGATAATATTTCATCTGTATTTTCACTGCGCATTTTAACCAATTTGTAATTATGCATGCACAGACAAGCGACTTCATTTTTCAAAATCGTGGCTGTCCACCATCTTAAACTGTTTAAAACTAAAAAAAATTAACAGCAATAGGCTCCGGAGAATTAATGTACAACATTGTGCAAAATTTTATCAAACGTGATAAAACTGTTGTAGAATTATCACAATATTTCAATCTTACAAGATGGTGCCCTATTGCCATCTTGGTATTTTAAAATCTGATCATCTGTAAATTTTATTGACTTATATGGTCTGGAGGACCAAGATGCATCGCCATGCCAAATTTCATCAAAATCTATTTGACTTGAAAATGCCTTTCACATCCCAAAAATTGTGGTTTTGGGGATTTGACCCAGTAAATGGGAAGCAATATCAATAAGACACAAAACATACACCTTTGCATTGAGTCTGTATTGTTTGAGTAATCCAGCATGAAAGTTCACTGACTAGTATGTGAGTTCCCAAAAAAGGTACAGATAAAAATTGGTCATATTTCACCCATTTGCTCACAAGCCCCCAGTGGATGGATCTGCATCAAATCTGGAACAGGGGAATGGGATGGTGACATAATCACCTGTGCCAAATTTCTTGGTGTTTTGGTTAAGGGTTAAAAATCACATGCAACATGCTAACTGTATCATTGTTAACTAACTGAAATACTGACAGTTGCACATGCACACATTTCAGTTACCGTTCAATTCAATGCGAACAAACAACCAATATGACAAACTCACTTGTGGCCTCGTAATGTGCGAAGACATTCCCAGCTTCCTGCTTTCCAAATTGCAATCGTACCATCCTCACTGTAGCTGAACAGATGATTTTTGCCAAAGAACTGCAATCCCAATATTGAGCCTGTGGTCACAACAGCCACACCAGCATCACATAAAAATATACAAGAAGCTCTGCTATTGCAGAGGACCCGTGTAACGCGCTTGTCAGTAAAAATCTTGCAACTACGAATCATCCCATTTGAAAAAGATTGTAACTGATAAATGAACTTGAAGTATATACACCCAAGGTCATCGCAATTGCTGCTTTTAGATAGGTCATATATTACTTTCTGTTAGTGGCCTGGTGTTACCATGTTTTTATCTAGCACCATTTTTTAGATACTATCACTTCTGAAGTGAACGTGACTGCCTATGACCTTGAGAACTCGTTCATTTTTGACAAGGACACTACTTAAATCACAAGCTATGTGTGCTCTGTAATTTAAGTGTATCAAATTGTAGTTGAATGGTGCTTTATTTATGATTCATCACATCGCAAACCAGTGTTCAAAATTTGAAGTCTCTAGCATTAGCCATTCTGGAGATATGCATAACCTATAATTTTCACAGCACAAACCCAAAATCAAACAACTACTCTCTATGCCAAGGCAAAGCCCTAACAGTTACTTAAAGCATTCTAGAAATCCTGCCAACTTAAATCACAAAATGAATCAACAAAACACTTAGCAGATGCTAACATAGTGCGATATGCATGGCATTGGAAGCAACAAGGGCTAAATTTGACTGTTCTGACATAATTTCGGGCACTTCCGGTAAATTTAAATAGTTGTAGGTGCCAGCAGATGGTACATTCAATTTGCCAAATGCGATTTCATATTACTGTTCTATATTGATCTAATATAGTGTAGCTGCACCATTTTCAGACATTACTGATACCAAAGTGCAAACTCCACATTTGCAATACACCACTCAACTTCATCTATAGAATATGGGATCACTAGATACTACTATCAAGGTTGGCTTTGACATGCACGTAGCCATCATGTTCATAGTGTAAGTGTGACATGCATATATTGCATGTTGTACTTCACAGCTTCTTCGCCCAAAAGAAATAATAAACTTAAAATAAATCTATAATCTTCAATGGTGAAACTAACTACCTTCGTGATGCAGTAGTGTTCCAATTTCGACACGCTTACTTAGATTGAACAGTTTTATTGATTCGTCCGAACTACCACTTGCTGCAATACCACTGGGACTGATTGCAACCGTCTTCACTGAAGCTGTGTGGGAATGATCAGTAAAACTGCTGGTAAACGTCTACAGAACAGAACAACAATACTATCACTATTACATGATGATTACAAATGTACAATAATTATAACAATAATAACAAGAAGCATTTGAAAAATGTTGGGCCCTTTTGCCACTGCAAGCTGCCGCATGCCCAATCACCAGGTGTCGCTACTGTCGCATGCCAGCACTGTCGCACGCCGCCTGCGCATCGATGTCCACGACGACGCCAACGACAACGACAACGTGTGACAGAGGGGACCGCTATGGCCCCATAGAATGGACCCAATAAGTGTGACATTCGCAAAAAAGCCTGGAGATCGAATCTCCAGTCTTGCTGGCAGTAAAACGTCAGTCAGGTGGTGGCCGCCGCATGGTCATTCTTGGCTGTCACTGGCACTCGCCCGCCTTGCCAGCCTAGTCTGTATAATTTATTGCAGCACAATGATTGATTGAGTTGAGGTTTAACGTCCCACTTGACACAATATAGGTCATATCGGATACGCTCTTTCCAGCCAATCTCTTGGCCAGTACTGAGATAACTAAAAATAAAGCCAGGAGAAAAACCATAATAAACCATACACTTAGGCAAATGCAAAACTAAACCTATCATTACTAAATCGACCAAATGTAACGCATTAAACACAAAAATACAACAATGCAAAATTGAACCCAAAAAACTGTAATCCAGATTTAGTTGCCTTTACAACATCCGGTCTGGAAACGGAGCGCTCGGGGCTATTCTGAAGGAAAAGATACAGGAGAATCTCCAGTCTCCACGTGATTGGCGTGAATACCTAACGTTAAGCTAGTTCATTAATTTCAGTTAATAAACAGTACATATTTCATACACAAAAAAACTACCTTGTTTTCTAACAAATCTTTTTCAAGACGATATCCAAGCGTTAATTCTTCATAAGTACCAACAATTACTTCAATTCCTTCCATACTTTCCTTCTATCATTCGCAATTGTTTACATCTTGACTTCTAATTATCGCTCAGTGTAGGACTGTAGGGATGTATATATATATATATACGTACACATGTAACTATTGTGTAAACGTTCACAAAATTAAACGATACTTTAAACAACTGCGAGTACGACAAGCACGAAAGGTGTTTTAAACATAAAGAATTAGCTGAAGCAGTCAATCCATAGCACAAAGTGAGACTATGGTAAAATTAATGTCAATAAACTTTACTGCAGCGCTAGAATAAGATAACGTCTCGACTCACAAGCGGCTGCTACCCGTTACTTAACCCTATTATTGTGACAGGTAGGCTGCTGAGGCTAACATAGATCATCAACATATTGTTACTCGTTTCCTGCATAAATAGACCCACGAGCCGTAGCCGTAAGCCGCTACGGCTGGCTGACGGCTTACACCTGAAATCGGCTGACAAGCTACTAT
>Ga0209782_1002208_pt1 | contig 10739 bp, 10 predicted proteins | sample WorMetmaBAHAMAS1_FD_187390 | JGI IMG/M metagenome (GOLD analysis project Ga0209782, IMG submission 187390) | Marine gutless worms symbiont microbial communities from Max Planck institute for Marine Microbiology, Germany - Inanidrilus... | ecosystem: Host-associated > Annelida > Digestive system...
ACTTAATACCGCTAGGTATTCTAGTTTATTTTAGTGTCTTTCCATCACAGTGTGATAGATTAAGTTGTGGGACAGTTGTCAGTGCACTATGCCTTGCCGTACCCTTCCAGACAGTTGTATTGATGCATTGTACACGTGTGATTTATCTGAACTTTCTGGTTAAATCAAGTGAAGTGACTTCTAAGTTAGCTTTTGAGTGCACTATAAATATCAATCTCATTACTTTATTAATGCTCTTGAGGTCTACTGTATTGGTTAAGGTCAGTATGGTTTGCCATGGATATGTGTGTCCTGATTAGACCAGAAAATGTCAAAGCGGTTTAAAGGCACAAGATATTCAACCATTTAGACGGTCAAATAGCATCAAACGAATAGAAACCATTCTGTTCATTTGAGGCTATTCGACCTTCCTGGTCGGAGCTCCACAGTGGCTCATCAGTCGTCGCTGCTATCAGCAGATACTGTTGTCTCCGCTGGGAGAGAAAATCTCTCTAGAAAGCCGCATTGGGCTACCGATGATCATAGTGCTTCCTTTACATAATGGCCCCACCATATGGCTGTGTAGTATAAACGGGCAACGGCCCCAGATAAAATGACTGTGTTGCTCCAGTTAAAACTTGTGTATTAGCACAGGCTTATTTTCAGTTATTAATGGAATGTAAAATTAGTTGATAAGCACTTTGACTTGTAATGGACATATGGACACAAAATGTAGTGTTCTGTCAAAATTGCTGAAAGCATCGAGCTCGTTTTTGGCATGTGCGTAAGTGCGTTTTGTTTGCCTTATCCTATGCTGTATTTTTGAGGAAATTCGGATACTTCCAAAAATAAGGGTACTTCTCTCTGGAGCTTCATTCCAACTCTGGACTTTGAAAATTTTGCCACAGCACATTAGCTGTTGCGGCAAGTGTTGCCAACAATGGACCAATAACTGTCGCCTGTTGATGATTCAGTATCAAACTTTGTGTACAGCATGATGAGCTGCTGGGCATATGCAGTGGATTGTGTATTTCTGTTGGCATCAGCTGAGATGAATAATGAATTGCCTTTGAAGTTTGAGGCCCCTGCAACTTCCTTTTGTCTTTTTGGCAGTGTGCATAGCAAATCAGTGATATCACTGCACAATGCTGAAAGTGAGGACGACTTTTTATTTATAAATGGGCATTTTTATGACTTCAGACTTTTTCAAGTATTCCTTTTTATCAGAATTTGGTTTTCCATTTTATAAGTCTTAAGAACATTATATACAATATGTATTTATACAATGCAAGGAATCATGAAATGAGTCAAGAGTATTTTTAAGTGCTTGGAAATAATAATTCTACGATATGACAGACACAAACTTTTGTTTATTCATGTGATAATCTACAAGTTTACTTACTTTACATTTGTTTTTATTGAAAAGCATTTGCTTTTTGTCTAGTCGTACATAGTAAAAATTTTGCCAAAAACAATCGTACTGTGCCGAGTTTAAAATCAAGTATAACTAGAAATGCATGACAAAGTCTAGCATGTAACCCGCCCGGCATAGCAGTGTTCCACCCTAAAATAACGAAACAAAACCATGTACTGATCGATACAGTGCTTGGCAGTGCAGCCCACTATAGTAGGACTAAAATTAGTAACCTGCCCTAGTTTACAAGCATGCACCTTAAATTAAAAAAGAAAACAATAGCGATAAGCACTGGACAACTAGCCTGCACATTGATTAAATTTGGTGATAATATGACTAACAATGACAGAGATATACTCATGGACATCTCAAACTCGATGTAAAACATATAGCCCTTTCGGCAAGCATGCCAAGCAGGCTAAAGTATTTTTCATTAGTCGCGCCTCTCGCACGCTGTGAGACGCGACTCAAGTAGTCACGTTTCTGTCCGTCCATGACAAAAAAATGTCCGGAAGGACCGAAAAGGTAACGTTTTTTAACGCTTTTCTCCAAGCTTGTTTGACCAATCTCAATGAAATTTGGCATGATGGGAGGTCTTAGGGGGTAGCATCCCCTAAAAAAATTTGGTGAACTTTGGCCCACACTTTTGGCGAGCAAAAATTTTCGATCGTGGATATCTTTGGCATTTTTTTTAACCGATCGCCACAAAATTTGGCATGGGGCTTGTTGAATAGCATCCCGTAAACAATTTTGGTGAACTCTGGTCAACTTTTTCGGGGAGCACAAATTTTTTATTGTGTTAAGAGCCCATAGAGGCGTGACCATATACCGCTAGGCATTCTAGTTATTGTTACTATTACTGTTTGTCTTAATGTTCTTAGGAATACTAATACTTCTACTATGTTGCTGCTGTTACGTTTAGAATTGCAAGAAAGTTTATACTACTTGGAATTTATGTTGTTTAGTTAATGTGACAAGCATGTGACTACATGTCTGCAAATTCACTGAACCGTTATACGCCTGTACCTCCAATATCTCCAACACAGCCAGTGCCACTAGACGAAAATAAAATGTTGTCAAAGAAAGAAACAAAACCGACTCAGTCATCCGATCTGAATATCTCAGGTGGTGCCGCAGTTTTCAGCAAACCTCCCATAATTAAACACCAGTCGTCTATTAATGCACGAACCACTGGTGCGGACGGTAAGGAGAAGAAGTTTTCTGACACTGATGTTAAGACAAACTATACACGCGTTGAGACTCAGAGCACTGGAGATGCAGAGAAGGTAGTAACATCAGCAGCAGTAACAGATGCTGTAGAACACGAATTGATGCCAAGCGAAGAAGAGAGTGTTGTAACAACAAAGGATGAAGATGCTTCATTAATGGTGAATGGAAATGCTGCTACAGCTGCAGCCATTGGTGATATCAGTCATGACAATGATGATGATGATGATGATGATGATGATGATGAGCAGTCACATCACGTGTCGGTGAGTTTTTTTCTGCCTGTGTACTGACTACTGAGTATGACTTATGACAGGCTAGCTGTCCAATGCTTATCGCTATTGTTTTCTTTTTTTTATTTAAGGTAAACTAGGGCAGGTTACTAATTTTAGTCCTACTATAGTGGGCTGCACTGCCAAGCACTGTATCGATCAGTACATGGTTTTGTTTCGTTATTGCTCACTAGGGTGGAACACTGCTATGCCGGGCGGGCTACATGCTAGACTTTGCCATGCATTTCTAGTTATAAACTACTTAGGTCTGTGATGCATGACCAGTGCAATTCCAGACCTACTGTTACCTTCCCAGCTGTGGTGTATCACAGTCTTTTGACTGGTAGCAATTTACACTGCATGCTAAAGCAGTTGATGACATTAGCACGAGTTTTTGATTATTAAAGAAAGCTTTTATTTTATTTTAAAACTGACTGTGATATCATCTGATCAGCTATTAGTGCCTGTGTTTAATTCAAATGTTTGAAAGTCACTTACAGGCTGAGAACTTGCTGTGTCAGTTTGTCTTCTTTCCAAAGGCATTTTAAGAAAACTTTGTGTTTTCGTTACCAGGGTAGCTGCTTGCTGTTGGCATTGTGGATGGCAGGAATGGCATCTGACATAAGTTTTGCTTCAGCAGTTTGGCAGTATGCATTGGGGTCACAGCCAAATCTTTGGTGAATGTAGAGAATTATGCTGAGTGTTGATTTTCATGGGTCACGACCAACTAATATGAAGCCTCTGTACTTCCCATTATTACTGTGTATTAGTATGGTCTTGGTGACGTGATCTTGAATATCGTGGTCACTGGTCATTGCTGTCAATGTCACAGTGCCACAGTGCTGTCTAATTACAGGAACTCGGCAGTGTTACTGAAGTCGTGCTTATACAGAAGTTGCACTGGCTTCCAGGCTGTCAAAGAGTTTAGTTCAATCTCGCATGCCTAGTGTGTCTGTCAATAGCTGGACAAACACAAGCATAACATTTGCCAGTGTTTAGCTTACTGATATCACTGTCTCCCTTCAATTCAGTCAATGTCTGAGGATATATGTTGTTTCACGCACACATAATTATTTTGGCAACAGACATTACTCTCCTGCTGGTCTTTATGTGCGGAATGCCCTGTCATCTCTGTGGCAGGACATGAACTACAGACATATCAAGCAAGCACTGAAAAGTACATGTGTTCAGGATGTAGTTCACCACAATGCATTGTGACTAACTGTTTTCATGTACCTTAGAAGCTCATTTACTTACTTATTTAACTGATACTTGCTTGGAATGTCAGGTGTTTTATGAAGTGACTCGGAGAATGTTAAGATTATACCACAGCAGCAGCATCGACGGGCAAACAGTCAGTGATTTTCAGTTCATTGATCCGCTGATTACTGATCCAAACATTCAGCTGCAAATTGCTCCTCGTCTTCTCAGTCTTGGACTTATCGAGCTGTGTCAGCACATATGTCGGAAAATGTTTTTTCACGAGAAGCTCTCTGTTGAGACGGATAAAGAACAGTCAGATGGAACCACTGCTGCGTTAACTTGTCTCGGTTCCATTGCAAACTTGACGGATATTTCAGTGGATGCCTGTCACAGATGCATTGACATCGATCTTCATGAAGACGTATTCCGTTTCTTGAATCTGGATTCAATGGATCCCTCCAAAGTCAAGTTGTGCGCTAATCACTCATACTTAGCCGATTCAGCGATGTCTGTCGTATACAATGTAATTCAGGCAAGTCAGCAGTTTTTGTATTTTCTTTTCTTTGGACATAGAGTGAAACATTCCTGAACAATAATGAATCATTGTGTGAGAAAAAGAACATATTATCCTAAAATCATTGCTAAGCAGAGGTCTGTGTCACAATAAAATATTTGTGATAGAGTACAGTTGTCATTACTGCTGTAAAAACAAGAAGTTCAGCTATCGCAGAAACAATTACACAATGCTCAATGCACATGATGCTATGCTAGTACAGTATAATATTGTTGTCGTGTGTCTGTCCCGTCTGGTCATTTGTCCATCACATGCCAGTATTGTCTCAAATGGCTAACTGTAGGATTACCCAAAGAATTCCACACTCTAGCCCAGAGACTATAGTTTTCTGATGCCAAAGAGCTCGGCAAAATTCAATCGTGTCATCACTATGTGGGCACCAAATGCAGGTTAAAATCGGCAACTTTCAACGAATAACTCGCTATAAATCAAAAATGGTACAAGATAGATGCATAGTTTCTATTAAAGTCAAATAGGAAGTTATATGTGCTCTATTGGATGGTTATATTGCTTATGACTTTTGCACTGGTTGGCCATATAAACTATTTGTCATCCTTGGGATGACAAATAGTTTATATCGCCAACCAGACAAATAGTCCCTCAGATGGGTGTGGTCATGGTCACATAACCAATTTTAAATTTGGGGGCCAAATATCATAAATGACTTTTTTTAAAGTAAGTGTCTTGTGTGTGTCAGATCATATCTTTGGAATGACTGAAGCTACAGTTGTCAGATTTGGACACTTGTAGCGTGTATTAAGTTACTAATCTTGGGATGATTATCTTATACCTTGTGGGCATGGTTGGGGTTATGTGATCTCATGACTTTTTGGGAATAAGTGATAGTATCTCAAAAATGGATAGAGACATATTTACAGTGGAAGACTAATGGGAATTTATATGGCGTATCAAATAGTATGCATACCAGTGACCTTAATTGAGGCTGAAGGTCACTTTTTTAAAAACGTTTCTGATGCTGACATCTTGGAAAATATTGTACTTTTTTACTTATATGTAAACATGAAGATGAACCAGACATCATTGCCACAATGCATACCTTGCCTGCTTGCAGTTATATTTATATTTGGTGAATTGTGATAAATTAAGCACATAGTCGCAATTATGCTAGCTGTCGTCAAATCACTAATGCTGTGACTATACGTTGAACGCTGTAATGCAGGTCATACCAGAAGCAAGAGAGTTGTACCGTGAACAAGGTGCTGTTCAAATACTGCAGAAGTTCCGCACCAATACCTCAGGAGCCGTCTCTTGCCTTGCACTTATATTACAGGCAAGTACATGTACATGTATTTCATATACATATTGGGTAGCACGTAACATAGCACAGTCTAACTTCAGGCAATCCATATTGGTTTTACCTTTCTGGTACTGACTTACTTGTCCCAGACACAGGGCATTTAAGCGGATGTTGTTGTTGTGTTGCTGTCAGTAATTTTATTCTAACACAGGTACTTTTTAACTGCCTGCATAATTTATGATTGATATAATCATTACTAAGAAAGTAATTTTATCACTGATTTCAAAATTGTAAATTTTCCGCCCAATGGAGATTGGAAAATTGTTGGATATGTATGTTGCATAGGCGATTACTAACTCTTGTGTTGGTGTTGATGGATCCTTTCTATTTTTACAGGGGGCAAAAATGACAATATTTGGCAAAAAATTTTAAAGAAGATTCTCAATTGGTGGCTTACAATTCTACTAAGGAATGTGGGAAACCAAAGAGTAACTGTCAATTAGTGACTATTGGAGTATACCCACACCAAATTTGGTGGGGTAGGTTAATCAATAACGGAGATCTTTTACGGTTATAGGTATGGGACCGTAAGTAATTTTTAGTAGTCTTGCGGCAGTGTATTAACCATAATGTCTAAATGGTAGATCTGATGTCCATGAAATTCTGCATGGATATTTCTGACCAGAAGTTGTCTGATCATTTCACCATATTTGCCAGATGGTGCCAACAGCTTAAGAATGGGCAATTCACATTGGGCTACTTACTTACTTACTTACTTACATTTCTATTTTAATGATTGTCTTTCTTGCAAACTGGTTGCCGCTCTAATTTTCTCTTCTACATGTTCTTAAAATGTGTACTTTTGTGGGACAGACTGAAAATTTTTATATCCTGTTTTTAACTCCAACCCATCGTCAACACAGAGTTTTGTTAATGTGATACAAGTAAAGGACTCTTAAGATACAGTATAAACGGAGATGAAGGCATAGCATAAATGTGGTGGGCACTAAGTGGCAGTTAAAGGTTATATTTTGATTATGCTTGTAGGCATATGTTATCAACGAGGAAGAAAATGATCTTTTGGGCTCTGTACAGTTTTCTTTCAGCTTTCTGTCGCGCGAACTTTATCATGCGCTAAAAAAAGAATCCCATCGTTCTCCGGATGGCTACAAAGCGACTGAGATTCTTGCAGCCATGAATAAGCTAGGCATTAACGATGACAACAAGTCCAAGATTGTTGCATCTGGTGCACTCAGAGGCTATGTGGCTCTGCTTGGCAGCAGCTGTACCACTGACGAGCAGTTCTTGTCTGCTCAGGGACTGTGGTCACTCGCAATGAAGTGTCCAGAGGATGTGAGAAAACAAGAGAACTGTGTTGCAGGTGCGTCTCATCGTTACAGGCATATGCATGGATGTGTTTTGCGGAATTCCAAATATGCAATTATTTTTTGACCCTCTATACTTCTCTGTGGTGTGAGAGACCTCCGCCAGTGCGTTTATCCAGACAGCTAATGTTATATGCAGTCTTGGCAAGGGCTGCTGCATTCTTCATGCAGTGCCTAGGTCGACTCAGCCTTCCGTCATCCATGGGACAGTAAGATGACTATCAGCTTCTGGGCTGAGTAATAATAATAAATGGTGACGGTGATTGTGGATGGTAGTTGCCAGTTATTGGCAGACTCACAGCCCAAGTTGGCTGGCTTGGTCTGAGAGTTTGCGGCCACCCGGCGTTCAGTCTGCATTCATCAAGTGAACCAGATGAATTCTCGCTGGGGTTCTTCCTTTGTTCGGGTATTACGCGAGTGAATTTCGGAGTTTTGTACAAGTATGTGATCGAGAGCAATGTTTTTGAGCCATGATGACAGCACCACAAATATCATCCTGGCTATTACTATTACTGTGAGCTAGCCACTTCGAATGAGATAGTACCTTGTCCAGAAAAGTCCCAGATGCTGCTTTCTGTCATAGTCTAGTAACTCTTATAGGCAACCAAGAAAGTTGAGTGGGCTGTAAGCCTGTAACATAGAGCCAAGGCTGATGTATGCCATTGTATGGAGGGAGGATTCTCTAATATCCTGTGTTGTTCCAGCCAGTTTGGTCAAGAGGCAATTCCTGCTTTTTTATTTTTTTTTATTAGTAATTATGGTGACTTTCCTCAGTATGAGCCAACAGATTGGCTGGTAAGAATGTCTCCAGAATGACCAGTTTTATGTTGAATGGGATGTAAAATCTTAACTCAGTTAAACTGTGATAACCAAAAGACACGGTTTCTAAGATATCGAGCGCCAGAGTGAGTAGGTGCCAAAGGGTAGTGATGATGGAAGCAGCATGCTAATTGTGGTGCTTGACCGGCAAAGTATGACTTGCCATTCTGATCTCAGATCTAGATGGAACGATGGAACAATGTCGAGTTACAAGCTGTTGAGATGAGGAGGACATAAGTTCCAAGAAGAAGAAGAAGAAGAATGTGGTGAGGTATTTATAGAGCTGTTTTTACTATGCGACATGGCTAAATATGAAAAGAGGAATATGGTAATTTCCGTGTCATTAACAAAATCGTGTTTGATAGTTGACAGTTTTTGCTGTTGACTTGTGTGTTAATCTGCTAGAGCTGAAGAACCTCCTGCAGACATCTGATGATGACGGAGTTCGACGACAGGTCCGCGGCACTCTGGAAGCACTCGGCATTGTTGTGAAAACCACATCAGCAACTGCACCACTGTGGAGACGACTAAGCCGATCCATTGTGCAATCATCTCGGCATGCCACCACATCAACAGATACTGGTGGGTTGGAACTTGGTCGGTTGATTAATAGCAGTAGCTCTTACACACAGATATAATATAATAAGGAACAGTTTATTGATAATGTCAACAATGAAATATTATAGAAAGGTGATATTACCCACCATCACATTGCCGAAATATCAATGTGATGCTGAATAATATCATCTTATTATGATTTTTGCAGATTTTGATAGGGATGTGATGAAGCCAAGAAAAAATTTGCATTCGTTGAATGTGAATTTCATAAAACCAAGCTATTAGAATTTGAAGTGAATTTAATCATACATTAACTTACACTTCCCTATGTGTCATAAAATGAAGAAAAGTAAAATACTGAGAAAGTCCAAAATTAAATGAAATGCTATGTAATTGTGTTATCTAAAATCCATATTCTGGACATTACTAATGTGACGGTCAGTGACGTTTACTATTTTTGGTCCTTTCAGACTTTTACGCAATGAACATTTGCTGTTCCAGTGAACAGTTTTTGAGATATCTTCATTTTTCAATTTTCAAGATGGTGGCTGACAAATTTTGTCAAAATCGGTCAATACATTGTTGAGATATTGTGTATTTTGCAATTTTTCAAGATGGCAGATGCCGCCATCTTGGATTTTGAAAATTGCAAAATTTTATTGGCTGACACTGTCTTGGTGCTAAGACACATCACTGTGCCAAATTTTGTAATTGGTTTATCTGTTAAGGAGATAATTGTGATTTTTCAATTTTTGGGGGATGGCAGACACCGCCATCTTCAATTTTAGAAATTATGAAATGTTATGGCTGACTGCATCCAGAGGGCTGGAACACATCAATGTGCCATATTCCATCATCAGTCGATCGTTTGCGGATATATTGTGATTTTTGATTTTCAAGATGGCGGCGATTGGATTTGTTTGGGTTATATTTAGAACATCCATGAAGAGCACTTGTTCGTCTCTGTTGCTATGCAACATTGGATTGTGATTGATGCAGTAATTTCGAAAATATGAAAGTTTCAATATTTAGTGTGCATTTGGATGGAAAACCCCTATTTGCACTCCAAAGTTGGGATTTGGGGGGGATTTACTGGCCTAAATGGGTGCAATATCAAGAAACCCCAAAAAGACACATCCTGGTGTGAGTCTGCATCGTTTGAGCCATCAAGCATTAAAATTCATCGACCAATCTCACTTGTAGGTGAGTTCCCAAAAAGAGTATAAGTCAATTTAAAAAAAATTGTTATATTTCATATATTTGCCTAGAAGCCCCCATGAATGGATTTTCACCACATTTTGTGCAGCAGCATGACAGTTTTTTGGCAATCGATTAATGCATGACGATTCTGCATGGAGTCATAAATTGCTTATTCCCTTTGACTAAGGCAGTCACTGTTAACACGTGGCTGGCATGACTGCACAGCCAATGATACCGTAGTCTGTTTGCTATCTTTGAAGTGAACTTGGGTCAGTGAGTTGCCGTCTGTATCTGACAGGCAGTAGATGCAAAATTGTGTATATCTGGAATGTGGATGCCATTCCTGACGTCAGTTACAGAAATCACTCTGCAAACCTTTTTTCTTTTACCACACTGGTACTCAATATCAGATGCCAGTATTTACCTAAAGTAGGCTTAGTTAAGGTCAATTATACGAGACATAGGCTCCTGCCAGCAAGAGCAGGTACAATGGTTGCCATGATGTCTTCTGCCATGTCACAGTGTGAGGAATCTTACAGATTGCCACTGATTGGCAAACTGAAGCACTTGTAAATTTTTTAGTGACTGTTGGTCATGGTACTATGTGTCGGTGAATTAAACACTTTCATTTTCCTGTTGTGAATAGCATTCTGCATGACATTGTAAAAACAGGTTTTTCCAGCCTGCTATGATTTGCATGTGTGGCGTAATAGTAGAGCATTCGCTCGCGACCCAAAAGGTCGCAGGTTCAAATCTCAGCCGGTTTGCTTCCAGGTAACAGACTTGGGCAAGTTGCTCACACGCATGTGTCTCTGTCACCAAGCAGTATAATTTGGTACCAGCGTATGGG
>Ga0209782_1002209_pt1 | contig 10738 bp, 8 predicted proteins | sample WorMetmaBAHAMAS1_FD_187390 | JGI IMG/M metagenome (GOLD analysis project Ga0209782, IMG submission 187390) | Marine gutless worms symbiont microbial communities from Max Planck institute for Marine Microbiology, Germany - Inanidrilus... | ecosystem: Host-associated > Annelida > Digestive system >...
AAAAAGCTGTAAATTTGGTGAAAAAAATCTATTACAGTAACTGAGATAATTAATTTTTCCTAAGGGATTGTTTTTTATTGGCGCACCCTGTATATATTACATCTCGCACTAAAAACTGCAGTTTATCCACTGTGTTAACAGTGACGCATCAAAAACTGCAAAAATCATAAAAAGGTGATATTACCCATCATCATGTCGTCAATATGTCAATGTGATGCTGAGTAATATTACCTTTTTATGATTGTTGCAGTTTTTGAGGTGTTACTGTTAACAGTGGATAAACTGCACTTTTATCATTTATATTTGCTGTATTATTAATTACAGTAATTTTTATCCAGGATATTTAGAAGAGTAATGGTAATTTTTCATTATCAGGTTGGATTTGGTCAAACAGTTGCTGAGATATTGTATTTTTTTCGATTTTGAAGAAGGTAACCATTCGCCATTTTCGATTGTGAAAATCTAGGAATTTTAATGGCTCATTGGTGATGCTGCATCTCTGTAGGGCATCATCGACCTGCTTCTACCCCATCATAAAAATCATGATGCACAAAAAAGTAAATATCTATAAATGTGCATGCTAGGTGCAGATATATTGCAAATTAGTATCGACTGTCGTGGTTCAGGGGGCCAAGATGCATCACCATGCCAAATTTCATCAACTGTTGCTGAAATACCGAGTTTTTTTTCATTTTTCAAGATAGCTGCCGTCCGTTTGGAGCTAATTTGGACCACCCACAAAGAGTACTTGATGGTTTCTATCATTGTGCAAAAATTTGGTTACAATCGATTTAGTAGTTTCGAAAATATGAAAGTTTCTGATAGTCCTCCAAAAGGGTAGGCCTACCATGCAAACACATATACTACACTTCACAGGTTCACTACCGGCTAGTAATGTACATTCTAGCCAGTTTCGGTATTTACTTTCGATTGTCAGAAAAGTGTTAGCTGCTGCATCCACCGGGGCTTCATTATATACCTAACTGGTCGCGTTTCTTGGCCGGCTTTTAGGCTGTATCCATGACAGCAGATAGGCCTATTATAACTGGCATAGGTCTAAATGATCTTTTATAGTAAAAATGCCCTACTGTGAATGCCAGCATCATTGAAAATACCAGACAGTTTATTGATTTTACCATAGCAACAACAAAGAATGTACAACAAAAATAAGAACTGTCTATGGAAACCACTGATGGAAACGCAATGCCCTGCCCATATATTTGCATATTGTTTTACAATTAACATATTGTTTTTAGAGTATTTTGATGGAGGTGCTGCAATCTTTTGCTGCAAAGTTTTTGTAAACTTTTGCAATATTTTGCAAGTTTTTAGAGCATTTATTGTATTTATTTTACATGTGCGAGTGGCATATATCAACAAAATACAAATCATCAAACACAAAAATACAAAAAACAATTAACCAAGACAAAATTATAACCCAGATTTAATTGCTTGGAAATGGAGGGGGGCTATTCTCAAAGAAAAAGCTTAAAAAAGAAGTAAATTAGATAGGATAATATAGCAAGAAAAAATGATAAGGTGAACAAACACACAAGCAATCTCTATAGCACCGCAATCTACAATGTTTCTAGGGAGCATTTGGCCCTGGCACCCACATCGGATGAGAAAGATAGATAACTTTTAAAAATAATGATAGCTTCTTAAGCGTTATGCATCTGAACATCAATAAGAAGAACGATGAATTGTTAGCTGTAGCTTATCTGGGTTGTCACGGAATAATGGTAACAGAATGAGTTTTGAGTTGCTGCTTCACCACTTTCTTTTAATTGTATGTTACTTATCCATCGTTCCATCTTTTGTCCAGCACGAAGTAACTATCAACAACAATAGAGTTACTCTCAGAATTCAGAGTGCCCATAAAGAACATTCACAACAGAGTTTGAACGTACACTAGCAGTAACTGTATAGCGCAATGCAGCAGTACACTGCAGTCAATAATGTCACTGAGTCACAGAGCCAATGAAGCTGAACTCAAAAACAGCTTGTCCGTGATGATAGTTCGTGACCTGATAATGACATTAGATATTTATTTAGAAAACTCCGACTAAGACTGTCTAGTGTCCACTGTTCATACTACAAGCCGATACGTCACATATCTACCGGCAGTTTCACTTGGTCGGACAATCTTCACAACCTACACATTTTAAAACCAAACCACTGTAACACATGTGCTGATGTACCACGTAATAAACTTAATCTAGCAACTGCAAACAATGGTAATGGCAGATATGTCTGAACATTATACGGTTCAAATTCAATACACATTTTCGCGGTACTGAGGTTTTGGGACTTCTGATGTCGAAATGTAGCACATTATTCTTATGTCACCACAGCCCACACTTCCCACGTGATCTGGGTGAGCTGGCTACCTTTGAATCCTGACTGGTGCAAAATTTTTCTATGGCTAGATGCACTTTGTGACAATAATCAAGCAATCACTGACGAAACCTCATTCTTTCTTCTACTGACTGACTTCTGAGTTCACTTCATTTATGTTGGTTCTCCAGCAACAGTATCAGGGTTTCATTTTTCATCACGCACATCAGTGTAATTTGATAATATATGAATTTAATATTCTGACAACTGGAAGCACAATGCATTAATGCCAGTATCTAAAGGAATAACAGACCCAATGAAAGTTTGCTCTTTGAAGTATAAAGCAACAGAAAAGGAAAATAAAAGTGATAAAGCAAGAACTTACACGAGTGACATTAGCAGCAGAGCATTCAACCAGACAGACCTGATAAATAGTTGTTTGTGTTTGCTGTGAGTAATGCTTGCTAAAATATTTTTATCAATTAATCAACAACTGCAACTCCAGTCCAGTCCATAAGTCAGTGCATCGTTGACTCTTACCATTATCTTTGTCAAATAAGCACTTAAAATAGTAATTATTGCGACTCTACAATGCATATAATATTCATTAGATTGCTAAACACTGTCCCAGACAACCTCAATCACTGAATGAATATGGCTCATAAGTGGCTATGAGCATACAACGCAGACTGTATACCGTACCTGGCCACGTTTCAGTCCGAAGTAACGAGCGACTGGATCACCCTGCTGAATCCGAGGCAACTGTGATTCTTTCAATTTGCTGCATAAATCTGGTTCAAGAAGACAACCAGCAGATATAATATGCACACAATGTTAGCAGCGCTATGGTTTACTTACTAGGATTTGTCACTTATATATACAAAAAAGGCTCAACAGTCTGGCCTCTGTGCTTCCTTCAACTGAGCCTTGAGCAAGACTGGCTTGGAAAAAGGTCAGCCACACAGTACAAATAAAGCCAGTTCTAATGCTACCATTGCACCTCCGATTCAGACTTAGTGCTTGACTATGTGACATTATAAATTTTCGTATTATTATTATTATTATTTTGGTGGTGAAACTTAACAATGACTTCTTGTTATGCAATGCATCAAACCACTGGATGTTCAATATTCATTTTAGTCAGTATAGATTCAGTGTAGTCATGTAATGCGCTTCTTTACCTCTCATCAGCAACTGGATAAAATCTCAGATGCCAGTCAACAATAATTCACAAAGAAAAAGATTTAACAACAGTAACAAAACACAGATATAAAAGGATACTATCGCTGCAGTATGTCATGCTTCTCTTCTGGGGTAAGAACAATGTGCTCCGGAACAAGCTACAAGTTAACTTATGCGTGTAATACATTCATAACAACACAACACAATATACATGTAAATTACTTGGCTACTACAGTAAAAAGTTAATGAGAAATGATGACATTAGCTTCATTAATTAGTTTTAATTAATTGTAGATCTCAGTTATTACAAATTCCAATAAAAATAACAAAGACTTCTCATGCAGAAAGGTATACATGTATACACACCATAACTCTGCATATTACTCCATGGCAAAACGACTCACATCATATTGTCACACCCTCTGTCTGACGGCCTTTGGTTACCATACATGCTGTCAGCTTTATTCTCCTTACTGCATGTCAATAAAACCTAGCTATGCTGATTGCGCTAGTGTCATGGCTAATCATAACTGCCCTACTCAAATGACAGCATTTTCAGTGACCCATAATCCTGACTTCACGGTTAAGCTGTGTTTCAACATCAGATATACTGATAAAACCTCACATTCCACCATTAAGCAGTTGTACTGTTATCCCATGGCTACAATACTGCTATTACTGACAAACTGCAATGAACCCAAGTCTTCGTTATGCCATGTGCAAATAAACATGTGGCTACATCACATAAATTGTATGAGATAAAGACAAAATCACTATAGACCATTCACAGGATGTCGGCTGTACTCAGTGACAGCCTCCGCAGTCCTCATCCCAGTTTTATGGAAATGTTATGCAACAAACCAGTCTTGGTGCATTCATCATGTCACAGAAATCAAGTAATATCAGTTGAATGGAATAGTATCAGAAGTCACCAGTGAAAAGCATTTCTATACGACATATGGCCTGTTTTGTTTTTCATTAGCTAAGTTTCTTGCACTTACACTGTTAAAATGTGCAGTAATCCCTTTTATAGGCTGACTGTTTAATGTACCTACAATCGAGGTGTAATATGGGTACTATGGTCATACTAGGTCAACTCAGTCTTGCATTCATCTGGGGTTGTTAAATTGAGTACCAGCCTTAATTGGCTGGGGTCAAGGCGGGAATGTCACCTCTGCCAGGTGGCAGGTAACACAGTGTGATCCCATATGGCACGCGAGTTCCCGTAGCGGTGCGGTGCTTGTAGCACAAACTGCTATACGCTTCCTTACCTTACCTTACAAGGATTTGGATGAAGAATCTACACAGATCAAGCTGGCTACAGAAACTGATGCATTTACCTGATGTTCTGTAATGTTAACAAGCAACTCGGCTTCCAGGAATTGTTCTAAAATGTACTTTGGTGCCATGTCCACAAGTGACTAAACAGAAATGCATACATTCACAGCTTATCACTACAGCCGACCAAACAATACAACAATCACACTGCCTCACTTCAACTCTATACACTATAAAAAATTTACTTACAACATCACAAATTCACAATCTCTCAAAACTACGACACTTCAATCATTTATGTGCACTAGGAAATTATATATGCACACAACTTTGTTTGTCAGTTAATCTTCAAAAATGAGTCTGAACAACTTTCATTCTTCTGACATAAAAAGTAAAAAGACTGTACACAAAATGTAAACATGACTACCCACATATTCACACAGTAGACATCCACCTGCTTAGCTGATGGCGTCATACCCTGTTGCACCACAATGATAGCACGTGAAATATTTTCTTCCTGCATTCGCTGACAGTATGATTTTATTGTTTTAATACCAACTTTTGGCTCATCAGGAAAGAACACAAACATCTGATCTGAAAATAAACAAAAAGGAAAACATTGCTCATGCAGTGTACTGAAATTGTTGTCAACACTTTAGTACTGGAACTAAAACTTGTCTTAAACTAGCTGCTTAGAACCCATAAGACTATGAAGTATTGCCTGTTGGAAAAACCCTATCTAATATTAGCCGCCACACTGCGGCAAGTACATCACAGCCTGAATGGTTATTAGTATCGCAACTGCGGTACCTCTAGATCCAGCAATGCGGTCTGTTCCAAATTTACCACCTGCAACCATCCTTGCCCGTTGGGATGTAAAGATGCCACATGCCAAATTTGGTCGAGATTTGCTGAAAATGTGGCCATGCATAAGGAACAAAGATATTAGAAACAGACACACAGACAAATTTGGGTTTATATATAAGATTAATAAATAGGTAAAATGCTTCAACACACCCTACCTCATTTGATGTCTTCAAATACAAACCTGCTATCCATCGAATCAGTGAAAAAAGTTTAGCCGTATGTCATCACTGAAGCCATTATGATCACTTAATCGCATGAGTCTCAGCCATAATCACATTATATCATATCACAAATGCTGTAGTTGCTGTACTCTCCAGCTGGCTGACTAAGTCCAAAAGCAATTTAACAGAGAGACTGGCTAACAGGCTTAAGTATGAACGAAAGCAAGGACAATCAGCTGAGGACCTTCACTGCAAAGCTGCAGCTGCTGTCAGCCAAAACAGATGATCCTAGAATTACTAACCAAAACCTCAGTTTTAATGACTGTTTAGGTTAATATATCCGCTGGCCTTCCTATACTGGGTAGGGATAGCTCTCCACCCGACATTTCGTCCCTGATATAGCCATATATTTGTGCTGAAAAGGGACGTTAAACACCAACTAACTGCAGAACCTGGGTTAGCTGGTTCCCCACTAGCAACATGCAAGTTTTCCTCTACCTGTTCAGTAGCTCAGGCTTTTTACATGCTGGATGCCCTTAAGTTGAAAAAAAACACCGAACCTTTACAGGGAAAAAATCACCCGTTGCTTACTTTAAATTATAGCACTGCAATTAGTTAACTTAATTCCATAATGAATCACACTATTCATATACATGCTGAGTTTTTGCTCGAATAGCCTCACAACTGTTGGAGATAATTTGGGTAGATTTACCGTTCCCATCACCCAGTCAACTAGGGATGTTAAAATCCAAAAATCACACTACCAAGTCTCATCAGACTAATCTCGGGTCTCGACCGAGACTCGAGGACTGAGTACCATGGCTAAGTCGTTGCCTCATCCCACCTGCCCCCACACCAATCAGTTAACGCTTAATGGTCTGGTCTGGTCTTGCAGTTGCATTCATAAACGGTCGGTACATGGCGAGGTCATCTGCCTCTGACTGTTGACTGACTGCAAGAAAGTTGGCCCGGTCAAAAGCAATCACATCATCCACATAGTACTGGTTTCAAATATCCGTGCCGATTGTGGGAATGGCGCAAACACTCTGCTCCATTGCACAGCGCACTCTGTGAATGATCATTCATCTTTCGTCACTTCCGCATGGCATGTTACGTCACCCTGGTGTCATGTCACTTGTCAGCCATGGTCTCTACTGGCAATCAGTTTACGTTGTTGGCTGTTCGCACAGCCTCGTGCCAACTTCCTAGACCAGAAAGATACAACCTGAACATTGAACAAGGATGCACGTTGCTGTAAGCGCCAGACGCCAGCCCCAGCCCACCCCACTCAATTGGCCGTGTCTCACTGCAACTGTCTGCATATCTGCCGTTCACGCAGAGCCACACTGCAGCATTCAGATGTGAAGTAACCTACTGACAATTGACATGGATAGAAAAAACTTCTGAGTCTGGCAAGACTTAAGTTTTGCTAATAACACTACAGTTAACAGTGTCAAAGTAATGTCATAATGTCAATCATTAATCAGAGAAAAATAAATTCACAATGCTATTCTAAGTTTCAACCTGTTGGATCATCAGTGTGAGCAACCAAGACAATCAGGTTACTTCGTTTTCTTTCACTACAACATACACAACAGCATGCATAATTAAATATCAACAGCATATCAACGCAATGAGGAATAAAAAAAAACAATCAACTACTTTTTAAAATGTGTGTCAGTAATGCAGATACAGGCATGGGTTTAAGTTTTACCTGGGAGAATCACCATAAAGTTCTTTGAATTGATCAAGAGTCTGGTCCAACTCCTCTTGCGTTACAAGATAGCCGCGATCATGGCACAACTAAAAAAACAACCAAATTCCAAATTTCAATCCACATATCAACACACGCTTATAAGGAAAAGATTACACTTCAAAACAGTACTAATACAGTAACATATTGACACATATACAGCATGTGCTACTCAAAAACAATCCCTTAGGAAAAATCCATAACTGTAACAGATTTTTTCCACTAAATTTCCAGTTTTTGTGAGCAAGATTTGGGCCATATATGTAGCAATTGTGTTACAAGATTTGGTTTGATTTAAATAAAAATTACAACTATTTGAACCTAAAAGTAATTTTTCTAAGTGAACGAGTAATTAAATTGGGATTCTGATAAAAATAACTGAAAATGCAAAGGATGGATATGCCAGTTGATTATCATGTATTGGGTTGGGATGCAATGCTGGTATACTATAGTAGATACACACCAAAGTTGACCAATACTGCCAGGCTCAATTGTCAGTTTGGCATGTAGGCATACTTAATATTTCAGAAGTGGGTCTGTAACACACTATATTTAAACATAGTGAAATCATCACAAAGAATTTATTCAGTATTTCAGCTTTCGCTGAGTCTTACTCTGCCTTTTTTAAACTTTTTCTTAGTCAGCCGTTACACAATTACGCAGTTACACATTTTATACCAACCGAACAGTTACGCAGTTACGCACTTTATACCGTGTTTTATACGTCGGCCGTTATGCAGTATACGTACGATGTGGCGCCGTTCTAGGCCGATAGTCGTACCGTCTTCAGACATAATGCATTTTCTACTGAGATTACTGATATAAAAAAAGTCAAATTGTCAACAATATTCTGTGTTGTCAACACTTATCATCGTCACGTGTTTCCGGTCCATTGATAACAAATAAGTAAAACTAGGAATGCATGGCAAAGCCTAGCGTATAGCCTGCTCGGCGCCATAGTGTCGCCCCCCAGCGAATACTAATGAAACACACCTACTTACTGATTGCCGCGAGCGACCGTTCGACCGGTCATCACTGGATAACGGTCGCACACAGCATGGAAACGCGGAAATAACAAACATCCAACTCTTTGACTCACTTATACAAAAAAAGTCCATAAACACTGTTGATTGACTTTGACTAAGTGAGTCAAATATTTCAACACAGACATTGCATCTAATTGCCAAATATGTCGGTTGTCGAAGAAATCAACTGACAGCTATGAACGTACAATCTCAGATGAACTGATATAACTGCGGCATATTTGCTCTTGCATTCGCCACAGCACTTGCATATGACACGACCCAACTGAGCAGTCATACATTTGTAACATCATGCGTGGCGCAAAATTTTTCTACCATAACTCTGAAACTTCAGTCTTAGACTTTTGTTTAAAACTACAGTTTAAATGAACTCTAAAACCAGGTTTTAACCATTCAGTTTAAACTTCACTTTTAGAGTGAAGTTTTAGCTTTCAGTTTTGGCGAAAGATAAAGTGACCCACTGATATTACTGGTAGGCCCACAGACATATTAAATATGGGTAGGCTGAACAGGCGCAGCCGAATAGGCGCTGCGCGATAGGTCGAACCGGTCGATCGCGCTGCGCTATCGGTGGAAGCAACGACCGTGTGAGCGTCCTCCGATCGTGCAGCGCGATCGACCGATTGTTGTGCAGACGAAGGATCCATCGCTAGCGCTGCGCGATCAGTCGATCGCACGAATCCGTCGATCGCACGTAACATAGACACTACGGTCAATTAATACCATCTATAACTAAAGACAGTTCTCAAAATATTTATCATACCGGTACTCCATGTTTCGAAACACAGAATTTATTTTGAACATACAAACACAACGCGAGGACTGACCAAAGACGTTACATATTCTATGAGAATACGTAACATCGTTGGGATTCAATCAATCAATCAATAGTCGTTTATTACAGGCATGACAAAATGCAGGCCAACAACATAATAAAGTGAAGAAAGGGTTAAGAAGGACCAGGCCTAATAAGTGTTCTTATATAACATGCGTGTTAGAAAATTAGTGACTGACGTGCTATTGTATCACCTACACACACACACACACACACACCTGCATCACCGTTTTGCGTACTCTCCATAATCTATATGTTTCAGCTTCCTCATCCATTAAGACATATATGAAACATAAAACAGCAAGATTATAGTTTTTCTCAAAACGTTAAGTAAAAAATTTTACCAAAAAACAAACAAAACAACAACGTAGAATAAATAACATTTTTATTGACTAGTCTAATAGAAAACTAACAAACCGCAAGTACCGGTAATTGCTAACGTAATGTACCCTTACCAATTTGCCAAGTACTAGTACTTGAAGTGAACGTGACTGCCTGTGACTTTGAGAGTTCGTTCATTTTTGACAATGACGCTTAAATCACAAGCCATGCGTGCTTTAGCCATTCTGGAGATATTTTAGGGGGGACTGAGAATTTAATGGGTCACGTGACCATAACCACGCGCCCCTTTCAGGGACGGTTTGCCGTCGCTGGGACTATCCATGTTCAAGCTGTGTACCACATTTGAAATCTACGTTCACCCATACAAAAATTGGCGTGGTTTGGGGATTATGGGTCACTCAAGGTCATCGGCAATAGCCATTCAATAGATCACATATGACTTCCTATTCGACTTTAATAGAAACTATGCGTATATCTTGTACCATTTTTGAGTTATTATGGCTTATTTCCCAAAATTTAAAGACGTCACGTTCGTGACCGTCATCGCATCCACTCAAGAAACAGTTTGTAATCCCAGTGCTAAAGCATTACGTGGCGAACCAGTGTACAAATTTGAAGGCTCTCGCTTTAGCCATTCCGGAGATATTTTAGGGGGTACTTAGAATTTAAATGGATCACGTGAGGTACCACGCCCCTTTTAGGGACGGTTTGTCTTCGGTGGCCGGCTGGGATCAACATGTGTACCAAATTTGAAATCTCTACGTTCAGCCACTACAAGGATATGAAAGGCGACAAAAAGCAAGTTGGGTGGTTTGGGGGTTAAGGGTCACCCAATGTCATCAGCATCATGTTACCGGGATCGGCAACAGATATTTGTTAACGTGTGTGCGCAGTATATAACGAAACCACGATAGTTCGGAGGTCGTTCACTTTATCAATC
>Ga0209782_1002210_pt1 | contig 10738 bp, 11 predicted proteins | sample WorMetmaBAHAMAS1_FD_187390 | JGI IMG/M metagenome (GOLD analysis project Ga0209782, IMG submission 187390) | Marine gutless worms symbiont microbial communities from Max Planck institute for Marine Microbiology, Germany - Inanidrilus... | ecosystem: Host-associated > Annelida > Digestive system...
GTGTTCGACGACATCGACCAGGTGCAAAGGGTCTCCGACCTGATCCTCGGCCACTACAACGGCGTCATCCGACAATTGGATAGGCGGCGCTACAGCCCGATCTTCGAGTTCGACACCCGCAACGACCCCTGTCCCTGCGGATCGGGCAAGAAGTTCAAAAAGTGCTGCCTCAATTGATCGCGACCCATCAAGGTGGGGAAGGCCGGACGCTTACGACGTGTCGGCGGAGCCGATCGAACATCTGGGCGGCCTCCAAGACGTCGGTGTTTTCCTGGAGCACGGTGATCAGGGCCCGCGCAAAGACAGAATGGCCTTTTCCGCCTCCATCGAGGACCGGTTCCAGGCCACCCGACGTAATTACGGTTCGTGACGGCTTTGCGTGCAGACGTTGGATAACGGCGGCACGGTCACCACCATGTTTGGCTGCCGGCGAGACACGCCTTACGAGGGTGCCCGAATAGCAGGAATCGACGACCAACAGGACGTGACGGGCCGGGAGAACCTTGATGCTGTCCGTAATGTCGGGTGTCGAAATCCAATTGGCCTTCAAATCCGACTCGGCATCGACGGGAAGCCAGTAGCCGCGCTCGGCTTCCTCATCCAGAACACCATGCCCGGCATAATACAGAAGGAAGTTGTCCCCTTCCGTGAGCTTCTCCTTCATGTCCTGAAGCGCCTTGAAGACATCGTACCTGGTCGCGTTGAGAAGGACGTCAACCTCGAACCCGTAGAGCGCCCGAAGCGCCTCGGCCACGGCTAGCGCGTCGGACTCGGCCGTCTTCAGTTTTTTGATGTGGGCGTACTCGTTGTTGCCAATGACCAGGGCGCGATAGCGGCCGTAATCGATTTGCGGCGCGTTTGGAGTGGTCGCCACCTGGGTTTCCGAGCGGGGCGTTTGAAAGTGCAGTTTCCGCAGAACCGATACACGCGTCTCCGCGCGGTTTCCCCACTCGTCCGTGGCCGCGATGATCAACTCGCTCCGGCCGACGGGCACCGGATGGGTCGCTTGGAACGTACCGTCCGGTGAAAGCGGCTGCGGACGGCCGTTGATGCTCAGTTCGAAGATGGACGAGTCATCGCTGACGCTTCCGGAAACTTCCACGACCGACAGGTCCGTTTCGAGCTCTTCGCTGACACCAATGCGTGGCGGGATTTCTTCGGTCGCCGACGGCGCAGCCGATTGAGAGCTTGCCCCTGAAACACCTGCGATCCGGGAACCCAGTCTGTAGGCCGCGACTTTTCCGTAACAGTGGGAGATCGTTGTGCCAAAACCCTGCCTCATGGTGCTAAAATCTCCACTGAACACGTTATTCAAAAAGCGTCCCGAAAATCTTATTGTCGATTTTTGTATTTCTTCACTATCATAGTCAATCTGGAACCAATCTCTTGACCAAAACTCTATTTTATCATGTCCTTCTATAGATCCTGAATATTTTAGTTTATGTCCTTGAGACTCGGCAAAGACTTCGAAGCGCGTTCCCTTTACGACGATCGAAATGGGTGCCTGTTCGAACCCGCAATTGCCGACGTTCGATGCTTCCATTGTGCCGGCCCACGTTCCATCCTCGGCGATGGCAGCACCGGTATCCGCCGCAATCATCAATGGGACCGCAAGAATCTTGAATGCCGCCAGGATCAGCGAACGTCTCATCGCTCCCCCCCTCGACCACGCCGCTGCAGCAACTCTGAGTATATTGATCTCGGTATCGGGTGTCACCAATGGGCGAGATCGGAGCGTTTATGTGTCGCGGCATGCATGCGGCGCGCGGACGGCCCGGGAGCGGACCAATGCACCGTCACGCGCAACAGTCCCGCCCCTTGGCCGATGGTAGGATTCCAAAGTGACTTTCTTGGGATCAAACCATGAGACACGGCCATGTTACCGAAGATCGATGAGTTTGCCGGCAGACTGACTGCCGAGCCCGCCCTGCCGCCGCCGGTTGCCCCTCACGGCTGCGCGTGTGCGCCGTTCGGCGGCGTCCAAGGCGCCAGTCGTTGAGTGTAGAGGGATAATCGAGGGGGAAGTTTTGGGGGAACGTGCCCGGGAGGTCGGGCGGAGAGGCGGCGGGCGGACGTCCGCCGCGGGGGGATCGGAGTGCCGATGTCGGCCTGACGGCGCGTCGGGCGCGCTTTCGGGGCGGTCTGCAGGGTCGGAGGGGGTGGTCGGGGAGACTGGATTCGAACCAGCGACCCTCTGCTCCCAAAGCAGATGCGCTACCAGGCTGCGCCACTCCCCGAACGGCGGGAACTCTAGGGAAACTAAGGATTACGCGCAACAGTGGCGAGGGCCGCGCCGGCGTCGTGATTCAGGAGGGAGGGATCAGGAGGAAGGATCCGGGGTGGGGAGTGACTGAAGGAAATCGCCCGAGCGAGCGGAGGGAGGTTCGATGGCGGCCGCCGTTACGTCCGCCACGCGCGGCCGCCGAAGACGACGACGGCGAGGTACATGAGATTGCGCTTCCAGCGGTCGACCTTCGTGGCCTTCATGCCTTCGAGGAACAGGAGGTCGGCGAAGGCCTTGCCGTCGGCCGAGTCCTCGGGCCAGCGGTTCTCGTAGCACCAGTCGTGAACGACGTCGGCCGAGGCGTGGCGGCCGATCTTGCGGAGCGGCCACGGCGTCGAGGCGAAGTCGTGGCGGAAGCCTTCGGGCACCGTGATGCGGTAGCGGTTGCCCGGCCTGAGCGGAAAGCCGGCCGGCGTGTCCGAGAGGGTGAACGCGCAGACCAGCGGCGTGGTCATCTCGAAGATTACACCACGCACCTGCTTGACCTCGACGGGCCCGGAGAACGAGACGTCGTCGATCTTCACGGCAGCACCGCCGCCTGTGGGCCGAGGAGCGCGGCGCGCACCGCCTCGACGATGGCCGGGGTGATGGCGACGCCCAGATCCTTGAGTTGCTCGACGATTCGCACCTCGGCCGCGGCGCGTTCGGCGATGGCCATGGAACCGACCACGTCCGAGGCCACGTAGTGCACATCCACGGTGCCGTCCGGGTGGACGGTGCCGCGGAACTCGACGTGGCCCTTGTCCTTGCCGTCGGTCACCTCGACGTCGCAGACGTATGGCGCGCCGGCAGCGTGGTCGACGGGGGCTGTGCAGACCTCCACCTGCCAGTGCGAGATACCGGCGGTGCCCTGCTCGGATACGCCCGGCAGCGTGCCGGCGCAGGCGCCAAGCAGCGCGGTGAGAGTTGCGAAGACAGGGGTCGGGACAGTACGGCGCATGGGCTGGTCTCCGGGTTGCGGGCGCCATGCCCGGCGGTGGGTTGGGAGATGGAACACAAACAGAACATCAGCCCTTGGTTGAACAGGCCATCTCGGGTACCATGTTTGACGGGAGATCAAATGAGCTTGCATGGGGGACGGACGATGCACGATCCGGGTTCACGGCCGAGGTGGCGCAGGGCAGCGCTCGGCGTTGTTTGTCTTCTGGGGCTGTTCGTCGCCGGTCCGCGGGCGGTGGCCGCCGGTATGGGCCCGTCATCGAATGGACCCGGCTGCGTAGACGGGCAAACCCGGGCCGAGCCGCCGCCGGGCACCCATTTCACTATCCTCGTCAGCCCCCTCGACGGCGACGCCGATGGCCGCCACGCCCGCCGCGTCCTGGAAGCCTTCGGCGGCGTCGACGGGTTGCATGCCGTGGTGGCCTGCCGCGCACCCAATCGGGACGGACAGCGAACGCCGGAAGCGCAAGCCGGGGCGCACGGCAAGGGCCGGCGTATGGACGGCGATGCCGACATCGTCATCACCGGCGCGGTCGTCGACGCGGAGCGCCGGCTGAGACTTCACTTTGACTCGCCTCGATTCGCGGGAGGACAGGAAGCGAGCTGGTTCATCCGTGGAGAGACGGAGCTGCTCGCCTCGACTGACGCAGGCTTCGACGACTTGGTGCTGATCTTGGCGTTGACACGCGCCGCGCCGGCCGCGACGACAAGGTAGGAAAAGAGGTTTGTGCTGCTCACACCGCTACCGGCGGCCGAGCGATTGCTGCTGGTCGTCGACTCACCGCCGTCGGCGATGAGCACCGACGATGTCGCGCAAATCTTCCATACGATTGGACTCTACAGCGCGACAGCCGGCCGGTTGATGGGCGACTCGGCCAGATTCAAGACGTCCGCAAGCATGTTTCGCAAGACGTTGGCGGTCTACACCCGAGACCGGACGCCGCTTGACTGGGCGAGGAGCCAACACAACCTGGGCACGGCCCTCCGGACACTCGGAACACGGGAACAGAGTTCCGCCAGCTTCGAAGCGATCGATGCCTATCGGGAGGCTCTGAAAGAGTTCACCCGAGAACGCGTACCGCTTCTTTGGGCGCAAACGCAAAACAACCTGGGTCTCGCCCACGTCGCCATCGGCAGGCGTGAGAGCGACACCGACCACTTCGCCCAGGCAGTCGTGGCATTTCGTGCCGCGCTTGAGGTCTGGAATCCCGACAACGAGCCCCACGCCTGGGCGTGGGCTCAAACCTACGTCGCCAACTCGTTGTCGAGGCTCCGAGACCAGGAGGGCGGCACGCGTTATCTGGAGCAAGCCGTGACCGCATATCGATCATCGCTCGATGTGTGGTCTCGGCACGAATCGCGTTCCGAAGGGGCAAGGATCCAGTACAGCCTTGGCAACGCTCTGATGATTCTCGGAAAGCGGGAGCACGGCACGATCCGCTTCGCGCAGGCGGTCGCCGCATACAGAGCCGCGCGGGATGGCTTCAAACGCGCCGGCGACGATCGCCGGATGGCACGGTCGCAGTCCAAGTTGGGCGAAGCCGAGGCGTTGCTGTTGGAGCGTCGTGCGGAGGATAGCAATGCTGCCGCGTCCGGGCGCGCTACGGTCGCCGATCGCCAATCGCCGGATTGGGTGCAAGCCCAGGCCGAGCTTCAGGCCGCAGTCTCAGCCACCTTGAAGACCCATGGCGGTACCCGCAGGGTGGAGACCGCCATCGCGGCGTATCGCACCGCGCTCGAGGAGCGGATCCGCGAAGGGCTGCCTGTCGACCGGGCGAAGGCGTACGACAGGCTCGGCGCTGTGCTGTTGTACCTCGGGACGAGAGAGAGTAATGCCGCCCGTCTCGTAGAGGCGGTCGAAGCCTATCGCGCCGTACTCGCCGAGCAGCCGCGCGCGCGCATGCCGCTCGAATGGGCCAAGACCCAATTCGCCCTCGCAGCGACATTTCGCGCGCTCGGCACGCTCGGCACGCTGAACAACGGCACCGACTGGCTCGAGAAGTCGGCTGTCGCCTCTCGCGCCGCGCTCGAAGAATGGACGCGCGATCGCGCGCCGATGAACTGGGCGGAAACCCAGGCCAACCTGGGTTCCGTTTTGAAGATGCTCGGCGCGCTGAGGAGCGGAACCGGACGGCTAAAGGAGTCGGTTGCCGCGCTCCAAGCGGCGCTCCAGGAGCAGACTCGTGCGCGGGCGCCGATCGAATGGGCGAAGATTCAGGACGACCTCGGCGACGCACTCACGTTAGTCGGCGTCCGGGAGGGCAGCCCGGCACACGTTGAGGAGGCGGTTACCGCGTATCGCGCCGCGCTTCGGGAACTTACCCGCGCGCGGGAGCCGGCAAGCTGGGCGGAAACCCAGGGCAGACTCGGTTACGCGCTTTTCTGGCTCGGTGAGCGGAGTACCGGAACGACCCATTTCGCTGACGCGGCGGCGGCCCATCGCGCCGCGCTGACGGTATACACGCGTCAGGAAACGCCGACCGATTGGGCGCGGACCCAGTTCAATCTCGGCAACGCGCTGAGGAAACTGGAGACGCCAGGCGACGTTTCCGATCACTTGGAGCAGTCGGCCGCGGCCAACCGCCGGGCGCTCCAGGTGTGGACCCGGGAAGCGGAGCCGTTGAACTGGGGGCGCGCCCAATTCAACCTCGGCGTGGCGCTTCACGTGCTCGGGATCCGGGAAAACAGCACAGCCAAGCTGGAAGAAGCCCTGGAAGCGTATCGTGCCGCGGTGGCCGGATTCCGAGCCGCTGGTAACGACCACCTCGTTGCACGAGTGCGCCAGAATATCGACCGCGCACAACAGTCGCTCGCCGAGCGCGCCGGAACCGGCGACGGATTTGGCGATCCGGCGCAAGACTGGGAGGCGGCCCAAGAGAACCTCCACACCGCACTCGAAGCCTATGCGGGCGAGGACGGCGACGCATCGAGGCTGGCGGATGCGGTGACGGCCTTTCGCGCCACGCTTGCCGATCGGGTCCGCGGCGGACTGCCGATCAACCATGTTGCGGCCCACTACAATCTCGGTATCGCCCTTGACACCCTGGGACGCAGAGAAGGCTCAACAGCCCACCTCGAGGATGCGGTTTCGGTCTTCCTCGCCGCGGCCGATGCGCACCCCCGCGAGCAGGATCCGGCCGGCTGGGCGAGGATCCACTACCGGCTCGGCAACGTCTTTTTGGCGTTGGCCGAGCGGCAAGACGAAAGGGGCCGGCTGATCCAAGGAGCGGCGGCCTATCGAGCCGCGGTCGAGGCGTTGTCACCCGATCATCAGCCGTTGGAATGGGCGAAGGCCCAGTTGGCCCTCGGCGGAGCATTCTACGCACTCGGCGTGGTGGCGGAGGACGCCGAACGTCTGGAAAAATCGATCGCCGCCTCTCTCGGTGCCGCGGAAGTTTTCGAACGGCTCGGCAACGACCGCGGCGAGCGGATCTCGCGGAGCAACGTGGACCTCGCCAAGGAGGCGTTGGCATCGCTCAAGGCCCAGTAGAGAAGGATCTTTCCCTGCCTTGAGGGCGGAATCATCCGAAGCGGTTGCGTCGCGTCAGGGACCGGATTCGGTTTCGGATGGACCGCCAGTTCCGGTCGCTCCTCCCCGTTCCCTGAAGATCAGCTGAAACACGGCGCCGAGGATCGCCGACAGCGCGGCAACCAGAGGCATGAAGTCGCCTTCGGGGATTGGCGGCAGGATGTGGAGCCACGTGGTCAGCGAATACAAAAGGACATAGGCCACGGCGCCGCCGAGGCCGCCCTTGACCATCAGCGCATTCGCATCGGGAATCTTCGGGTTCATGACGTCTCCTTTGGCACTTCGTGCCCCCTTCGGGCACGGTCAGCCGTAGGTCCACACCCGCGGGCGAGGCGCGGCGGCGGGCGGCAAGGTGTCGAGGTGGACGAAGCGACCCGGATACGGGCCGCGCTGGTTGAGGCCGATGCCGGTAAACGACCCGGCGCGGATCGCAGCGCCGAGCAGGACGTAGGCGTCCTCGCCGGAGATGGCGATGTCGGCGGCGCGGCCCGTGGTGTGGGGACCGGTCTTGCCGGTCGACGAGACCAAGGCGTTGTGCTCCGGGTCGCGGTAGCCCGAGGTCACCGGCAGCGGCCTGTTGGTGTCGCGGCGCAACGCCTCGAGCGCGTCCATGAAGTCGGGCGCCAGCAATAGCTTCCCTGACCGCCGGCAGGCCATCTCGCGCGGCGTGAAATGCGGCCAGTGCCAGGCGTCCGCCGGCACTTCGGCCCAATGCTCGTAGAACGCCGCCATCAGAGGATACCCGCATTCTTCAGCACCAGCACCGCACCGCCGGTGAGCGCGCTGACCAGGGCGAGGATCGCCGCGCCGGCGGCGGCGAACCAGCGGCTGTTGAGCACGCTGACCGCCTGCTTGACCTCGCGGATGTCGTCGTGAATGGCCTCCATGCGTCTCTCGTCGGCCTCGCAGTGCTGGTGGAACAGCGCATAGAAATCCCGCGCCAGCAAAACGTTGGACGCGCCACCCGCCCGACGCCGGTCGCGGCCATCCCAATCTTCGTGCGCGCTCACAATGCCACCCCGTTCGCCGGGTGGGGCCCGCAGTCGTCACAGAGCAGCAGGAACACCTCGTCGCCCTCGACGTCGCGGGCCCGCCACGGGGTCAGATGCCCGCCGCCGGTCGGGGCCGACATTCGGGCAACTGGGGACGGTGCCAGGCCGACCACCAATACGCCGTGCAGGCCGGCGGCGGGCGCGGCCATCACACGCGCTCCAGTTCAAGGCTGAGGGTCAGGGATCCGGCCGTGTAGTCGGTTGCCCCACCGGCATATGTGGCAACAAGCGCTTCTCCCGCCGTGGTGGGGGCTTCGTGGTCGGCGGCCGTCGCCGGCGCCGGCAGGCCGGTATCGCCCCAGCGCGAGAACGCCAGTGACTGCGCCGTCGCCGCGGGGATCACCGAGTAGACGACGGTTCCGGAGGAATCCTGAATCGAGATGTCGCGATCGCCGCCGCCGCCGGAGAAATTCGTCCCGCCGCCGGAGAGCCTCATGTTGCGGATGCGGACCTGCTGGCCGGCCAGTGCCGCGAGCAACGTCTTCGTTGCCGCCGATGCGAGGTCCGAGTGCGCAACCGCGACATCGACCCAGAATGTCGCGCCCCGCGCCTTGGGTGCGTTGGCCCGGTAGACGCTGGGGCGGCCGATCTGCACCGTGTTCGTGCTGGCCCCGTAGAAGTTCAGCGCCTCGACCTTCATTGTCGCGTCTGTTGGCGAGGCGGTCGGGGTGAACGGAATACGGATGCGCTGCCACTGTGCGGAGACGAGACAGGCATTCTCGGCGAGCTGGCCGCCGGTTTCCTGCAGCGTGATAAGCACCCGCGTCAGCGAGTTGCTGGTTCCCGCCCTGATGTCGACCTCGGCGAAATGGCGAGCGCCGGGTGTCATGTTGGCCTCGATCAGGCCCGACCGGATGTCGCCGAGACCGTCCGCGAAGGTGACTTCGGCAGCCAGCCCCCCGCCCACCGCGTCGCTGACGGCGGATCGGGTGGGAGCGGTACCGCCACCCGCCGCCAGGGTCCAGCTGTTGGGATCCAGATTCGTCAAGCATTCGGCAAAGTTCGGGTCATCGGCACCGAGCGCATCGATCTGGTCGATGCCGCCCAGAAACGCGAGGTCGCCGTGATGCTGCGTGAAAACCCCGTCGACGTTGCAGTGCGCCGGCGGATTGTAGGAGCGGTCGGCGTAGCACCCGCTGATCACGTTGAGGTTGCGGGTGCCGGGATTGACGTGGGGCGTCACGCCGGACGCGAATTCGACCCAGTACAGTGCCCAGCCGCCGGTGTGCGCGCAGTCGATCACCTTCAGCGTGGAGACACGGCTGAGGTAGGAGAACACGTAGCCTTTATTGGCCGGCTCGGACGAAGCATTTCCGGTGCTGCTGAAGATGCAGCCGACGAACCGGACGCCGGTGAGCCAGTACCCGCCCGCATCTGTCGTGGCGTGGCCCCGGGTCAGGAAATCGGCGCCCGAGCCAGTATCTTCCTCCGCAATCAGCACCGTGATGTCGCCGGCCTGGAAGTTCTCGTTCGAGAACTGTTCCGCGAAAAACGTCAGACCCTCACCGGCGTTGGTGGCCGAATCCTTCGTGCCAACCAGCCAGAGTTTCGCCGTGACCTCGCCGGTGCCGAGACTGATGTAGGAGTTGTTCGGCCCGATCATCTGGGCGTTGGTATCGAGCGGAACCTTGAGGTGGTACTTGTTCCTGCGAAAGACGTTGAAGCGGATGTCGACTTCGCGGACCTGAGGGGGGAGCGCAAGACCGATCGAGGTCACCGGTGCCAACGCACCCTGGAAAAAAACATGACCGCACGGCCCACCGCGGCATGTTCGACGACAGCGAGCCGATCGCGCACTCGCTGTAGCCGATCAGGTCCAAGTTCTCGAAGATGTGGTGGCCTGCGACGTTGTCGGTTGTCCTGGCGTGGCGGAACGCGCCCTTGCCGCCGTCGAACGTGAGGTCTGTCATCTCGGTCGCCGAGAGAAAGACATCGGCATCGAAGAAGTATCCGGACCCCGTGAGGCGAATGCGGCTCGCGCGTCGGCCTGCGCCTTTGATGTGAACCGACATCTGCGCGCCAGGGTCGAGCGCACCCGAAGTGGTCGGGTTGAACAGATAGTCTCCCGGCGGGAAGTAGAGGACCGCCTTCTTTATGTCGTGCCAGGTCGAGCCGGATACCTCAGCGAACGACGTGGCATTCTTGTAGGCGGCCCACGACGCATGGATGGCTGCGGTGTCGTCGGTCGAGCCGTTGCCGGCGGCGCCGAAATCGCGGACATTGATCACTTCGGCAAAGCGGTCGGCGAGCGAGCGCGGTGCCGTCGATCCCGTGGCTGTCGCGGTGTTGGTCGAGTCGTCGGTCGCGGTCAGTGCCGTCCAGTCGCCCGAGGAGTCCCAACCGGCGATTTTGCTTTTGCGGCTCGTCACGCTCGGCAACGTACCCGCACCGGTCTCGGCGACCGGCAGCTTCACCGCCCGGTCCAGTTCCTCGGCGAGGCTCTGGTCGATCATCACACCGCGGTCGAGCGCCGTTTCGATGACCGTCGAATCCAGGTTGCCTCCGAGCGGCAGGTTGGTGTCCTGGGTCGCCGACGGCCGCCGCCGAATGGTCAGAGTCGTGCCGTCGGCCGGGGTGTAGTCGATCGGCGCGGTGATCACGGTCAGCGTACCGCCGCTGTAACTTCCGGCCCCTGTGAGCGTGTAGTGCACGTCCTCGACCCACGTGATCTCGGTGCCATTGGCGTCCGTGTGGGTGGCGATAATGTCGGCATTGGCCAGGAAGGCAAAGGGGACCGGGAACTCTACCTGGCTGCTGTCGCCGGGGTAGACGCGCTTGGATTCGGGCGATGAAAGGGTCATGGCGTGTTGTATGGACGCCTCCCGGAACGCAAGGACCGATTTCGGTGTGACGGTCAGGCAGATTGCAGTTTTGTATCCGGCCTGTCGATGCGGGGCGCTATGCCCGCTGGCCCTGATGGGATCTGCCGATCCG
>Ga0209782_1002211_pt1 | contig 10735 bp, 6 predicted proteins | sample WorMetmaBAHAMAS1_FD_187390 | JGI IMG/M metagenome (GOLD analysis project Ga0209782, IMG submission 187390) | Marine gutless worms symbiont microbial communities from Max Planck institute for Marine Microbiology, Germany - Inanidrilus... | ecosystem: Host-associated > Annelida > Digestive system >...
CTCGCAGACTCCGGAACAGTTGAGTCCGAATCTACCTGACTGGCAGGCTGTACCAACCACATCAATCACAGCGATCAGTATGCCAGTCACTGCTATACAAACGCGACGTTTGCAACGGTCACCTGTATCGGCCGTCAGACAGAAAGACCGAAACGTACGTCGGCCGCGGCGGGGCACCGCTATAGTTAATCACAGCCGTATAACGTTAGACAAAATACTAGACGGAATGCAGACCGTGAACTGCTTTCTGCTGATCGCTATGAACATGGTCAGTGTAATAGTCTGCTGATCAATACACAATGTTTTCTGTTCGTAATATATTGAAATTTTTAAAATAGATTAATTAAACGCTTTTATATGCTAATCAGTCAATAAACTTTAGACTTTAGCATAAATTCTTTCTGTAGCCTATGTTGACCGGTATGTTGTGCAGTGCTGCAGGCCTGTGACGGGACGTACATAGATGTAAGGACAATGCAATAGCCGTCTCTGTCCTTTGACTGTAGGACTTCTATTGCTTTACGGCATCCTCTGTGCAGTCTTGTAAAATTATACAACCGTTCCCTTTGATGCTGCGTCTGTCTTTGAACTCTGTAGATCTAGCAGCACGTAGTCTAGCTGTAACCCTTTGAAATACTGACGATGTGATTGGTTGCAGCTATTTCTGATTGACACTAGAGTAGGCTGGTTGTGTAGAGTAGATTGTGAACTGTGGCAGTTGAGATCTAGCAACTGGTATAGTCGTTTCTACTGACACTTCGTTGGATTATTATAAGCTGGCACCAGCTGGTACTAGCTGTGTCTTCGTGTTTGAGTTATTATTAGTCAGTAGCATAACGATACAATAACCATATGAGCGATCATTGTAAGTATGATATGTACTCCGTTGTGTGCTGAACGCGCACAAGCACGCAAGAAATTACGTCACCACCCCCAAAGCAAATTCGTGGGCATTGAACCTACAGCATGAAACGCGCGAACCGGATCCATAATCACCACGTCGCGACGCAACGGGACCGCATCACGTGAGGTGAATTTGGCGTGAAAAGTCGCGGGCCTGGGAATTTGAATACATGCAAACCAGATGCTCCATCCACCCGAACCGCCCAAGCATCACGTAATTAAGCATGTGCACACAACGGACATGGACATGACGGACACAAGATGCGACAGAAGATATTAGCTTGTGCATGGATGCGCGGCAAAACGACCAGTCTTCAGACTGACACGGCGATAACCTTCCGCACCCGGAATTGAGTATTAATGACCACGCCCACACAGACACGCACAGCACAGCTGTCGCATCTGCGATGTGTATTCCCCGCCTGGCGAGGATGACATGCCACAACCGCGACGAGCCACCCCTTTGGAAATATGAAATGACGTTCCAAAGGAACTTCTGAAAGATACGGCGAGCTTTAATGCCTCAATCTCGCCGCCATGACAATGACACCGGCAACAAACGCGTGACGCCCTAATCCCAACACAGCCTCAGCGATCACACGCTGCCAGACACCACGCTGCTCACATAGCGCACGCGTTGAAGTATGCCGATGCAGGGAAGTGGGGCTGTGCAAACCCAGAATCACCGATTCGCCGCATCAGTTGCATGAATTTAGTCATAGTTGAATAGTGTAGGGCCATAGGGCAACGTAGAGCAAAATTATGAATATGAGTTCACACCAACCTATGACACTAATAGGCTCACCACCCTAAAGACAACCTTCTGTATGCCTACATACTGCTTGCATTGTATCATTACCTTGCTACCTGCCGATGCCTACGATTGATTGTAAACGCTCGCCGCCACCGTGCGGCGGACATATGTAAACGTGTATACACAGATGTTGACAGAACCGACACCACCGGCCCCCGACCAGTCGCCGGCAAACCTCTTGAGGCGCGTCGTCAACAACTCGTGGGCACCGGCACAGCAAACAACCCGAGGGTCACGCCAGACACTCCCGACCTCAGCTATCAGTAATGACCCTCCTGGAGCCCCATCTGCCATTAACAGATAAACTACTGCAGACACGCAGACACCAAAAGAACACACTGCCTGCACCACCCCGGCTCTAACTCTGACACCACTTGATAATCTAAACACTCCGGGAGGAGTACACCCCACCACACCACAGTCGGACGCCCCGACGCTTCCTTCTGGGAGCCCGATAAACTCAGACACAGAGCCGTTGACGTATACTTTACATGCTTACACCGCGACAGTGTATCGATATATTGATGTATTGTATATTGTATGTCTCCATCGTGCATAGCCTATATAGGTTGCTATTGATTACGCTACGTTCACTTCTCGCAGGCTCCGAGTAACCTACCATTGAACTATATTCACCACCTGCTTTTCATTAGTAACTATTGCATGAACTATACTTTGAGTATGATATTTAAGCCGTATTTGCATGTAACAATATATATACAGTCACTCTCTTACGCGAGCAGCCACGGGCCTAATTCCGAATGAGCCGCAGGTGCGGCATCAGCTTCACAGGGAGGTTGGAAGGGGGAAGACCCGAGAAACCACGGGCCCAATCTTAATCTGCTGCCGGCAACAACGGCGGGTTACTATCCTGACGACGTCGCATCATTCGCGGGGCGGCGCCTCAGATTCGAATCCAAACCCGTGGACCAACGACGGACGAACGTCAACAGACGCCAATGACTCACCCCCTTGGATCTCCCGACGCCATCGCTAATCCGGGCCAGTGGCACGGATTAGTGGTCACCCATACAGCTGCACGCCGATTGGTCACTGGCAGACGGCGCGGCCTCGCAAGAGGGTGCGCCGCCGGCCAGAGGTCAGTGAGACACGGCTCGCGAAACGGAACGCACGTGAGTGTGATTAAGCTGCCGTAAACTGTGTTGAGCGAGGCGGTAAAAGATCGAACCGGACCTTGCAATAAAGTGCAACGAACTCGAAATCACCGTGTCGTCAGTTCCGTTCCGTATCAACTAAATCGAGTGTGTCCCCGGTGATACCCATTGCACAGCACATTAGATATTTATTTCTAAATTCTATTTCCAAATAAAAATTTCCAAATTTTTCTCACAAAAGTAAGCACTTTCACATTGGAAATAAACTTTGAAAGCCAACATGGTTGACGCTTCATTCGATGTTTGTAAACATTGGCGAATGATCAATCACAGCGGTCCATACATGTAAGTGTAATTTCTTCTGAAAAACTGGATTTGGTTTTGTCACACTGGGTGCATTTCACTGTGCATAGCCTAGATTTAGTTGTGTTTATCTGTATTTTGTGTTTTTTTGTACTGTCATCCGGACACTACAATTCTCGAAGCCTCCATGTATGGGGCTTCAACCAAAGAGGGGGGATAGTGTGATATGCGGGATTGCCTCCATGAGTCCGGCAGACTCCATGGGCCAGTCCCGGCATTCACACGTCTGATGTTCATCAGTCGCCCTCATGTCCGGTCACCCTCACGATGCATAGTCACGACACACGTTCACACGGTCGTGTGGGCGTATGTCTGGTTTTTGTTGACTGAATTATCGAGTCCTTGTAGGAGGATGACGACTGCCAGCAACGCGTCAAAAACAGTATATAAGCCGATAGCCAAGCTCGGTTGGTTGTTCGTTGCACTTGTTGCTCTGAACTGTTTGGTTGGCAGTTTTGGCTGATGTTGCTTTGAATATATTTGCGTCGCACCTCGCGAGTGCCTACCGATGTTGGGCTGCCCCTGTGTCTTGGGAATCTATGGGTAGCTACTAGTAACGGGGACAGAGCACCCATAGACCCATCATACGTGGTGGGAATACGGCTCGATTTCCGTTTTGATTGCACATTTGGCAAAATTGATCGACTGATCAATGGGCCTTTGCTCAAATTGAGGGTGACACCTAAATTTTTCTAAATTTGGGGACGGCCAATGGTCAAATTACACCCCAGTAAATGGAACCAAAATTGGGCTTGAAAAATTTTCTGGCCAACCTGTGTAATTTGCGGTTGAGCAACACCAACGACGCGCGTCGTTCTCATTCCTCCAGCGACCGGCCGCGTGCCACCAGTTCCTGTCGGACGGCAGACGGGCGGCGACCGGCGAACTGATCTGAGCAACCGACGGCGACAAGCGGACCAACACGGTGCACGGAGAGCGGCTCGTCTCGTGTTCGCCTTCAATCGACGACCGACGTTTCTGCAGTAAGCATCCTGCTTACTCAACCTCAGTAATATTTTGCCTGTTCTGTTTTGTTTCACAGTCTAATAACATCACCGCTGCGCATGTGCATTCGCAGAGGTGTCTGTCGTGCCTTTCTTCTGTCGATACTCCTTTATTTTTTCATATTTTTCTGCTAGTACATGTCGTATTTGATTCAGGCTATAGATGCCTCTGACAATACTATTTCCCGTACAATTTCTGATGTTTCTGACATTTCAGTGATCGAGCAGCATCCCCGTTCTGCAAAACCTAATACCCACTATCAATTAGCATCTAAATTTAATGTTGTTGATCGCACATTATCTCCCTCACGTGATGAATGGGACTTGGCCAACCTATCAGTAACTAAGCAGCTTGATTTTGCAGATTCTGATGCCGAAATTATTGATTTAGGCGGCCTCTACTCACCACACTCACCAGCTACTGAGGAAGACATACCCATTGACGATATTAAAACCGTTCCTGACTTGCCAGAGACCCATGCAAAAACACATTGTTGTTGAAAACCTTGGGACACTTCTTTCTGCCCAAGCAGCTTTGGACGCAACCGCGCTAGCGGGTGACTTACCGTTAACTCCCACCGTCCTATACGGGCGGGTTGAGCGGTCTTACCACCGACGGCTTACCCGTACACGGCGATTCCCACGGTGATACGGTATCCCTTGATCTTACCGCTACTGCCGACACCGCCTCCGCCACTGCCGAGTCGAGCGATAGCGCCGCAGCCGATACTGCTGATACCGGCGATAGCGATTTTGGTCTTGCAGCCGCAGCGAGCGGTACCGAGACCACACACAGCGACGCCAATACCGGCGCCGACGCCGACGCCACGTCCGGAGAGCCCTCCGCATCGGCCGAGACCGGCGCTACAGGTGAGTCGAGCGCATCGGCTAGCGCGACAGCGCCAGGTAAGCCATCCGAGCCGACACCGTCGACTAGTGTGACAGCGGCACCACCGCCGTCTGGAGTCTGGTGAGAGAGGTGAGTCAGGTGCGGCGGCGACAGACCCGCCGCCGACCCCGGCGACCACCGCCGAGAGCGGCACTGTCAGCGTCGACCTCGGCGCGGTTTCAGCGTCGACATCGGCCCCTTCCGACGCCGTTAGCGTCGATTTAGGGCCATCATCGTCTGTTGCAGGTACCCTCAGCGCCGACCCTCCGCCGCCACCGGTCCTTCCGACCGCGACCGCAGGCCACATCTTCATCTGCATCTGCAGCTCCTCCAGCTGCTGTATATCACTCTGACTCTGACTCAGAGTCCGAAATGGCCGAAACTAGCAGTAGTACACGGTTTGCACCCCCCAAATTTCAGGGGCTCACAACCAAGAATGCTAAGGATTGGATCTGCGAGTTTGACAATTACTGCCACTATAAAGAGATGAATGGGGCTAAGAAACTGGCTTTGTTTAAGGTCCTTCTGACCTCATCGGCTATATGGTTGAAAAACTTGCCAGCAACAATGACAAACTCATGGGAAAACGTGAAAGCGGCATTTGAAACACGTTACAACCCACCAGGGTTTCTGAAATACAAGCACGCCAATGACCTGTTTAATAAGAAACAGGGGAGCATGACAGTTGATGATTTTTGTGCTCAAATGCAACGCTTGGCCAGAGAAGTGGGTGCAGCCGAGGATATGTTGCGTTTTGCCGTTATTAATGGCTTTAATCCAGAAATCCGCAACCACGTCACTAGGGCGCAACCCACCACATGGACAGAATTGGTCCAACAGGCCAAAGTAGGGGAGATGTGTATGACTGTACCTGCCAGTACTGACCCCACCTTGGCTGTTAAGTTAGAGGCCATCCAGGACCAGCTGACACAACTAGCTCTCAACAAATCGCGTGCGGCTTCACCAGTTTGCTTTGCAGGTCGTTCGGAATCTCGTGGCCGCTCGTCACGGCCAGGATCTCCTGTGCGACGCGTGCGATTTGACCGCTCAGCTGATTGCGGTGTGCAGGAATACCGCAATACCGGTCCTCGAGAGGATCGTCGTTCACGGTCTACCGACCGCCAAACCCCCAATAATAATTGGCAAAATAGGGGCCGCCCCCAACGTTGGGATAACGGGCCCCCCAACAGAAGTCGTTCTGGTTGTTTTCGGGGACGTGCGTTCACTCAGCGACAGGGCCAGTTCACTTACGGCTCACCCCGTAATTTTGGCCCCCAAACTGGGGCACAGCCAACCTTTGGGTCACTGAACTACCAGACTTTTGGTCAGCCACAGTTCATGGCACCAGTCGGCCAACCGCTTTACGCCCCTCCACCTCGCACTATGGAGACTGGACGGAACGGCGGACAACGGACTGACTTCACACCCATTACCATGCAATGCGGTAAGTGTGGGCGTAGCCCCCACCAACACCCAAACATGTGTCCAGCAGTGAACAATACCTGCCACGGTTGCGGCCGTAAGGGCCATTTCTTGCGCGTGTGCCGTACTACGGCGAGACAGCAGAATATGCAGCAGGCCCAGTGACGGTCTGCGCGGCCTCATCCAGCACGATCTATTGCTAAAGCTTCTAATCGTACACCTGTTACAGCTTTGAATACTGATTTTGATGGTAATTATATAACAGTCCGAATAGGCACTAGTAATATTGATGCGCTTATTGACACCGGTGCTGTGCGTTCTTTGATTGATGACCAAACAGCTAGAGAATTGAAATTACAGATTATACCTAATGCGACAAGAAATGCTAAACCCCTACTTTCTGCCAATGGTAGTGAAGTTGAAACCACTGGTCATGCATTAGTTGAGCTCTACCTTCAGGGTCTCAAGGTCGAACACCAAATGGAAGTGGCTAAAAATCTGTCACCTCCCTTCATTCTTGGCACTGATTTTCTGTCAACAAATCAAGCAGGCATAGATTATGCTATGAAACCGCCAATGTTCACATTGTTTGATGGCTTAATAGAATTGTCTTTCTATACATGTTGTTCTCCTAACAACTGTGTTACTTTAACACGTAATGTTTGCATACCTGCCTATTCTGAGGCGCTTGTGCAGGTAAACACACCCACCAGATACAATAACCAGGATGTTTTGATTGAACAGACGCCGAGCGCATTGTCTGTCACTGTAGCTAAAGCTCTAGCAACTTGTAAAAATAATAAAGCTCTTTGCAAAGTATTGAACATGCACCCTTACGTGGTGACATTGATAAAAGGTTTTAAAATAGCTAAAGAGGCAGGCCTGGTTGATTCAGTGGCTACTATGCAGCTCTGTCAGCCGCCCTCAACAGACAACAATAATGACAACAATGGTGACATGACTCATAGCTCAGCGCATGCCATGTGCCACTGCCCACACACACACAGCTATGGCAATAGCATTAGCCGACCCGGTAAGGTCACCGACGTGGACGGGGCTAGAGAGCGAGTCACCGACATGGGCGTGGCCTATATTCCTTCAACTGTCAATCACTCTGACCTAGATAGCTTCCACACGGCATACGGTTTCAAGCTTAGCCCACAGCTAGATGAGGCTCAGCGCTATGAAGTATTAGAGTTATTACATCGCTATAAAATGGTATTTGCGCGCGATATGACGGAAATTCAACTGTGCAAAAGTGAACCTTTGAAATTAGAGCTGCACTCTCACCGTAAAATGTTCAAAAGTCAATACCGTCTTAGTGAACCCGATAAAGTCGAGATGGACAGACAGATACAGCTGATGGCTAAATCTGGAGTGATAGAGCCCTCCTCTTATTACAATTCACCAACTTACTTGGTCATGAAGAAAAATGGCCAAAAGCGCATGGTCGTGGACCTACGTGGTGTTAATAGCTTAATCATACCTAAGCTAGTTCAGCTGCCACAAATTGAGGAACTCTTGGAGACCATAACGTCCTCAAAGCCTCGGTGCATGAGCACTATGGACATACTTTCCGCGTTCTACCAAGTTCCACTGAGCGAGGAGTCACGTGACCTTACGACCTTTACCGGTCCGGATGGAAGACGTTGGAGATATACCCGTTGAGCAATGGGGCTAAGTTGCAGCCCTGCACAACTCAATCTAATCTTGTCAAACATCTTTTGCGACAAATCACGGTTCCATAGCTTGGCGTATTATGTGGATGATATTTTAATCTTTAGTCAGGACTAGAAAGCGCATCTGCAACAGTTGGAACTTGCGCTAAAAACCTTACATGAAAACCGTATTTCGTGCAGCCCTACTAAAACCGAGATCGGCTACCAGGAAGTCGAATACCTTGGTCACCGACTTAGTGCTGAGTCAATTCGCATTTCTGAAAAACGTCTCGAGGCCGTTGATAAGATTCAACCCCCGAAAAATGTCAAGGGCTCACAGCAAGTGTTGGGCATGTTTAATTTTTGGAAAAAGTACCTACCCGATTACTCTAAGAATACATACCACATGCGCCAACTTCTCAAGAAAGATATTGACTTCAAATGGACTGCTGAGTGTCAGAAAGAACTAGATTATCTGAAAAAATGCTTAGCTTCTGACCCCATACTCAAACCAATTGACCTGAACCGTGATCTGATTATTTCTTGTGACGACAGCATATATGGCATAGGCTTCGTTATTATGCAAGCCGATGATGATGGCATGTTGCACGCTGTCCGGTATGGCTCTTATGCCACCACACCGGCTCAGGCTAACTACTCAGCAGAGGACTTGGAGGCCGTTGCGCTTATGTACAGCCTAAAATCCATAGAATGGCTTGCCCAATGTCGGCATGTTACAGTTATAACGGACAACACAGCCGTCCTCCACATACAGGATTGGAACCCCAGAAACAGGTGCCAACGTCGTATGTTAACGTACATAATGCAATTTGATCTCACTATTTGTTATATTCGTGGATCGTCTAACACGACACCCGACACATTGTCGCGTTTATTCTAGGACTCTAGCCCCGAAGAGCATCGTAAAAATGAGCAAAAATATGTCTACGATGTAGACGATTTTATTTTGCCGGTAACTGCACGTTTTCAACATCGCACATCACTTACAGACAGCCATGCAACCGCAGACCGTGCTGAGCATGACGTGCCAGACCCTGCGCATCCACCGGTACCCGCCGCAGACAGGGACGATACCACCTTACTCGGCACGGCGCCCATTGATAGGGGTGCCACAAATACGCCCCCTGCGCCGGCCGCGGTGGATTTGCCCGGCATTCTGCTGGCGCCCGAGATGCCGGTGCTGCCCGGTGATGCACAGCATGCGCAAGCCCTGGTTTCGCGCTCGCATGCCACTGAATGTTCGCACGGTACGCAGTTACAGGAAACGGACCGGATCGCCACCAATTCTGATCCGCAGATCCACTCTGATGGAATTGTGGATCCAAATTCTGCCCAGACCATATCTGACACGGAAAACACTGCGGAAAATGGCGCACCGTTTCCCCTGATAAATGCGAAAGACTACAAAAATGACGTGGAATTTTCTGGCATGTACCAATATCTACTAAATGGAACTCTGTCTGGCAACGCCAGGAAGGACAAACCAATCCTGATAATGGAAGACAAATATATTATCGATGAGGACGAACTTCTCTATCGTGTAGACACTCCACGACAGAAAAATTTGGCTAAGTTGAAGCCAGTAACCAAACGTTTGTGCGTCCCACTTAAATTTCGCCATGATATGATAGGCTATGTCCACGATAATTGCGGACATTATGCGGCTCAATCTCTCTTTCATACACTTGCGGCCAGATACTTTTGGAAGTCCATGTTCGCGGACGCAGTAGAGTATTGTAAGACTTGTGATACATGCCAGAGGACTAAGATTAATTACGGGCACCGCTATGCCCCCTTGCACCCTCTGTCTGTGTCAGAAGAACTTGGTACACGTTTCAGCATGGATCACAAGGTCCTTACTCGTACAACTCCAGCTGGGAACACAGCAGTTTTGGTAATAGTTGAATGCTTTTCCGGTTTTCCGCATTTCATACCAGTTCCAGATCAGACAGCCGACACTACGGCTAGGGCAATCGTTAAGCACATTGTACCCTTCTGGGGGATACACTTCTCACTTTACAGTGATAAAGCCCCCTCATTTTTGAGCACACTTTTTGCACATGTGAATGCCATGCTAGGCATTCGCCATGTGACCTCAGTGTCACGGACCGCACGTTCCAATGGCCAGGCTGAGGCCTTGGTCAAACGTCTTTCAGAACACCTCAAATTCTATGCAAAGGACGATTATACGATCGAAGAGGTCATTCCGGTCATTGAGGTCAATTTGCGAGCGACCCCGCATTCGCAATTATTAATCTCGCCGTACGAGATCGTATTTGGCCGGCCCATGCGGATCGGTATTCCTGGAGATCCAAATACCGCACCCCCTGCGGCCCGGCAATCAGCTGATGCACAAGAACATTCCGAGGACCCGAATGCATCAGGTCAGGACTCGGAACCAATCAGCGACGAGCATACTGGCCCGAAGTCGTGCCGAACTGAGCCGACAGCGGACCCGAACGCCGCGAGTCCAAAAAGAGGGCCATACGAGCTGGTGACGCCACAGCGATGCCTATCGTTTCCCAGCGAAGGAGACTCGTCGTCGG
>Ga0209782_1002212_pt1 | contig 10735 bp, 6 predicted proteins | sample WorMetmaBAHAMAS1_FD_187390 | JGI IMG/M metagenome (GOLD analysis project Ga0209782, IMG submission 187390) | Marine gutless worms symbiont microbial communities from Max Planck institute for Marine Microbiology, Germany - Inanidrilus... | ecosystem: Host-associated > Annelida > Digestive system >...
GGTCGTCATGGCGACGACGACGCGGCGGCATGGTGTACGCGCCAGGAGCGGGCTCGGCTCGGCCTCGGAGACAGGCTCGACCAGCTGCGACTGCGTCATTCTGTGACGTCGTCGTCTCGCGATGACGTCACGGTGACGTCACGTCGTCGCGAGGAGACCGGCTGCAGCGTCAGCGCCGACGAGGAGGCAGCTGGCGATTACAAGCCGCCGCCGCCGGTGACGGTGTGTGCCGCAGTGACGTCATCGTCAGGTGAAGTCATCGACAAGTCAGAGTCGAAGTCATCTATGTCATGCTGGTCCAGCACATCAGGTAAATTGTCGTTTCTTTCTGCTATGACGTTTTTACACAAATCAGAATGCACACTTGGTTTGTGATTTAAGCTTTACTGTCAGAAGTGAAGGAGTTCTCAAGGTGACAGGAAGTCACGTTCAGTTCAAAAGTAGTATTAATGGGAAACAGTGATAGATAGAGATATTGTAACAACGGGCCACTAACAGGAAGTGATATACGGCCTACTTGTTGGCAGCAATTGCAATGATCTTGAGTGTACTTGAAGGTCATTTGTCGATTGCAAATGGGATGCAAAAAGTTTAACTCTTGCTAGGCAGGCGAAGTTCTGGGTCGTGGAATGGGGTTTCTATTGGTTGTGTCATTAACCACTATAGTACTAGTACACATTACGACTAGTAGCACTTGCTAGACTGCATCACAAGCACTGTTGCTAGATGTGGGCTGTTGCTAGAAATTACGCATACAGCATATAGCGTGGACTTTGTGTCTCGCTGTGTACTTGATACTGTGCAAAAACGGCAAAAGAAAACGGGCCTGAGCTATCATAACCAGTGTCACCTCTGCCGGATGGCGGGTAAACACTGTGTGATCCACGTGAGTTCCCATAGTGATGAGATATGCCTGCGTTTGTTGACCCCGAGGTCAAAAGGTCAAAGGTCAGGGTCACAGTTATCATGGGTTATCATGTCGATAGGATTTCTTAGGTTTCTAGTTGTTACTGTTGTCACTGTTACATTGTAACAATGTGCGGTGTGCAGCGACCGACCTACTGTCAAGGTCAAGGTCAAGGTCACGGCCAAGGTCATTATCTTGTGACCAAACGGCGGTGCAGCATCAACGACGAACATCTAATCATTCTGCTCCGGCGTCGACAGCGTCACCTGCCGTCAGTAACTGGGTCACTAGGTCACTGGGTCACACTGGCCGTGACGTCATCGGCCGATCGCCCGGTTGTCATGGTGACGTCTTGACGCCCGCCGGTACGTTGCGTGAGCCTGAAATGTAGCTGAAAAACAACTAAAAAGGGATTAAAAAAACCGACAACGTGAGAAATTGGAGAACAAATTGTTGAGTCTACAAATGAATTCTGAGCTGTATAAAAATGTTATTTATTTACCATCATATGCAAACTGCAAGACAGTAGTACCAAGGCTAAATAGTTTTTACCGACACCAAAAAAAAAGAAATAATGAACAAAAAAACATACAACATAGCCTGTAACTGTCTGAAATTTAACAATATGTGATAATTCTACTGGTGCACAAACTTTGACAAATCATCGCTTTTCAAAAAAGTCTCAAAGGTAGACAGTGACAAGAAATGGCACGGTTCAGCCGGCAAACTGTTCCACTGCTCTGCAACTCTGCTACTGAAAAAAAATGTTTGTATACGTCTATATTGGTATACACAAGAGATAGCTTATATGGGTGACCACGAGTACAATAAGACCGGTTTGTAACTGTCTTTATCAGATTGGAATTGGGAACGTTTCATCCACAGACAAAAATTACTATACTTGAATGTTATGATGCTACGTCAAGGTGGCGTCACTTTTAGAATACATATTTGTTGGCAGATAATATTTTAGTAGGAAACTGTAGTCACCGCCATGATAGGGATGTGAATGGTGAAGTGTTGTGATGAGCATGGCAGTCTGTGTGTCTGTATGCAAGCGTAGCTCAAGAAACACACATCAAAGTTCACCAAATTTTCTGTGTATACGGTGTTTGTGGTCGCGGCTTGATCCTTCTCTTGTGGTATTATAATACGTTATGTACTTCTAGTTTTATGAATGACATAATGTTTTCCGCTAATGTGCCCTATGGCGGAATAATGCTACGACAGCAGCATCGCTGCAGTACATATACGGTCTAACATCCTTGCTGCATGGTGTTAGTTGCATCCTGACATAGATGACACAGTGTAGCCGAATCGTCGCGATATGATCTTTTTAAAGCCGCTTAACGATAGGCCAATGCGTTTTAATGCCAGAGCAAAGAATAAAGGCAGTCAAAAGCCCCCAAACTTAATTGGTTACCATAGCAATGTCCCTTGGGCTACCACAAAACTTATGTCAGTTTGTAATCCCAATAGATGTGACTACTTACGCTGAAAGTCTGGTGAAGATCGGTCCAGTAGTTGTGGAGGTAATTGGTTATTTGGTGGAATGTGGCGATTTTTGACGTATTATCCAAAAAGGTGCAGTTGTTACCCTAGAAATCTCTGGGGTTACTGGACGATCTTGGTAACATTTGCACACAATGTAGCTAAAATATATTGCCATTGAATATTTTTGAATTAGAACTGCCATATTCCTACCTGTTTCAGAATGCCAGCCTGCCAAATGAAGGTCATTTTTGCAATTTTGCCCAAAATTTGTTTCCATGGCAACGTCCTTTGAGGAATTGGAAAAAATAGGTCCAGGTCGATCATCTACAAACAAAAATACCTATGATTTGGAGCAAAGATCGCGAAAAGCGGTCCACTGGGTCCTGAGATAATTGGGCTCCGAACGATCATTAAAAAAGAAGAAAAAAGAAAAAATTAATGCAAGCAAAATAAATAGCTCGCCGGGCAAGTTTGCCGAGCGGGCTGAATAAGAAAAATAATAGCACCATGAGGACGTGACTTTAAACGCCGTAAACTGACAGCATCTAAGCAGTAAGTCCAGATCCCCCCACAGGAGAAAGGCAATTTTTTCAGGGGGGGGGAGGAATTGGATGGCACACCATAATGTATCGGCGACACGACCTCCTGCAGAATTACTTTGTATGATTTCTAGTTGTTGTTATAATGCAGACTGTTTGGCAGACGGCGTGTAGTGATGCAGTACGTACAGGGTGAAACTGATTGTACAGATGCCAAGAACTCGAGCAGCGTCAGGGGACATCAGTGTGAGACCATGTTGAAACAACAACCACCATCGTCATCAGTGACGTCATCGGTGACGTCGGAGACTGGACCGAGTGGCGACTTGGCTGTCAACGGCATCACGTCAGTTACATTATCATCACATTCTCTGCCCATCGCCACCCACTGGACATTTCATGTTGACGTCACTCATCTCATCTCATCTGACCTCATATCATGTGTGCACTGTGTGTACGTCGGGATTGGTCATACTGGCTCGCTTCACAGCTTGTGACCGAGTTTGCCGTGGCTGCAGCCAATCGCAGAGCTCTCAGTCGAGATGAGATGAGTGATGTGGGGTGAATGCTCGTGGGCCATCTTGTTCGCACTTCGGGCTTTCTTCAACCACTCGTGGTTCAGATGGAAGCAAACTTCTGACAAGAAGCATTTGAAAAATGTTGGGTCCATTCGCCATTGCGAGCCGTTTTACATTGCCATTCACCAGGTGTCACTACTGTCGCACGCCGCCTGCGCATCGAAGTCCACGACAACGACGACAACAACAACGACAGCGCGTGACAGAGGGGACCACTGTGGCCTCATAGAATGGGCCCAATAACTGGCCGATGTTGGTACAGTCTGAATACCGTTTGTTATTGTCGCTTAACCGACAGCATCTCTAAGCACTGAAGGAATGCCAGGAACACTGACACTGACCACATGCAACAAGATCACACTTACAGACTCGTACTTGCTTGATCGACTGCCAGACTTCAGAGGAAGGATCGTCCTCCTGTTACGCCACATCTCCACTCCGCTAACTGATGCTGTTCTCTATCCTCTTCTCTACACAGTACTCATAAAAGTTCATTTCATGACCTGTTCTCTGGATCAGTGTTTTTCACATTAAACTTGTCCTCCGTTCCCACTGTCCATCACTTCTTGATCTTCCTCACACTCAGCCTTCAGACACACAGCTCTTCCACAAATTCTGATCACCTCTCATTGCTGGTTTCCACTCACAGACTGCAACTCTAACTAGGTTTCTTCTTCTGATTGTTTTTGTCGTTAGCTCTTTTTCGTTAATTTTCGGTTTTATCAGTTTTCAGGCCTTCTCTGTGGCTGGCTCCAATTATGACTGAAAGCACCTGAAAAATTCCAAAAATTGGACTGGAAAAATCGTGGAAAGCTCCTGGATTTTTTCTTCCAAAAGAGTGGGAACCCTGACACGTATCCAGAATATAATGGGGATGTGCTGTTTAATTTGTTTTATATTTAGGGCATGTCCAAGCAAACTATTCCTCCTGACCATCCTAACTACACCTGTCTCCAGGTTCTGTTAGCAGTACCTAGGTCCGGTTTTTCCACAGCAAATTAATCTCCCGTTAATTTAATCTGGCATTAAATCCGGCAGATAATGATCAATTTACTCAGATGTCGTTTTTCCACCGGCAGTTCGTCAATTAAATCGTCCTTTTTATCTGCCGGATTTAATGCCGGATTAAATTAACGGGAGATTAATTTGCTGTGGAAAAACCGGACCCTAGTCATTAAAATGAACCTTGTGTGTTTGTGTTTGTGTGGTAAAGCCTAAATTCCACAGAAGCAGTTTTCCCGTATCACCCTCGTTGCAGATGTTATGAAGATGAGGCTAACATTTTATGTTATCAGGAAATCAGGAAGTATTATGGGGATACTACAAGGAAACTGCTCTCATGGAATTTAGACTTAAATTGTAGTAGTGTGAATGAACTTGTGTGTTGCAGAGGTCATCATCATGTTGATATCGAGAACGAGGCTATTGTGACACTGAGAAATGGCAGCCGCTGTGCACTGAGGCAACAGTCGTCACCTGCTTCTCCTCACAGCCAACTTGGTTAAACTCATTATTTTTTATTTACTTATTTAGTCATTTATTTCGTTGTCAGTATTGCTGCAGTTTGGCGTAAGCTTGATAAGCTACCGCTTAGCGTACAGTTTTAGAAGCCACTCCATTACTTCAGACTTTAAGTATTAACAACTACGATCCTGGACTAAACTTTTGCTAACGACTTATTGACATATAAGTTTAAAAACATAACAAGAAGCATTTGAAAACTGTTGGGCCCATTCGCTACTGCGAGCCATTTTACATTGCCATTCACCAGGTGTCGCTACTGCCGCCACTGTCGTACGCCGCCTGAGCATCGATGTCCACGACGACGACGACAACAACAACAACGACAACGTCTGACAGAGGGGATCGCTATGGCCCCATGGAATGGGCCCAAAAATGCTTTGAAGGTAAAATACCTAATAAATATTCTGAAATGCTGCCTGTAATACATAGCCAAGCAGCTGAAGATTGTGATGTTGCTTTGCAATGATGCAGCAGCAGTGGGAGGAGGACGAGGCAAGAAGGACGAAGAAGACACGTGTGACCTGGAGTTATCTCATCACGTGAGAATGATTGCTCCTCATTACTGGCTACCTGGCCTACCTGGCTCAGGTGTGACACCAGCATCTCCGCCTCTCTGGTATCCTTACCTGCCTTCGTACTACGGTCCTCAGGCAGCGGCGGCTGCGGCAGCTGCAGCAGCCTATCATGCAGGTGGATACAAGCTGGTACCGGACTCTGCTACCGGCCACTGCTATATCATTCCCGGTCAGTAGCATCACCCACTCGTAATTTTTTACAGTTTACTGAAAATTGAACATAATTGACAGATATTTCACAGTAGAAAGTAGTAGTTGGTTATTTTTTATGATCTATTGTGATATAAAAATTATAATAATCATCACTGGAGATTTTAGTGTAGTGTGTGGTGTGGGCAGGCTTGTGTTGATGTGAATTTTATCTGCTTATCCAACACTAGAAAGCTTATGCTTATTTTACACTAGCATAGTCTGTCATCTTTGGACGACACAACTGTTTACTTACTTAGTTACGGGCAGTATGCGCCATGCTTTTATTGATTTGTGTACATTTTGCAGAATGATTAATTTGCCACATTTTGAGGGTGGGACCCACGCAAATGGGGCCTGTGACCCTGAAATTCGAACTTGGGCAGAGATTTTTGTACACTGCACCTACCCACCAAGTTTCAGCATCTTCTGTGTAATCGTCAGCAGTTATCGTGTTGACAAACAGAGATTTTGTCGAAAACATTACCTCGCTCGAGGTGGATGCCAGTCCATGTATGTTCTTCATCATTTAAATACAATTTTTAGCCACAAAGTGGTATTATTTCAGCTGAAAGTTATGATAAAATGAAAATGAAAAATTCCTTTTCCGCCAAAAACCTAAAAATTAGCCTAAACAATTTAAAATCGGTACGTTCAGCGCTATCAATGAAAACGAATTTTGTCGTCTTGTTTCTGTAGTGAGTTTGAGTGTACTTGAAGGTAGACTTCTAGTGAATGATGCTGTCTGTCTGTCTGTCTGTCTGTGTGTTACATACAGCGGTCTGGCCAGCTGTCCCTAGTTCGACAACATCCTCATCGTCTGACCCGGTGGCGTGTATTCGTCGACGTCGTGATATAAGCCAACAGACTAATGGTACTGGCACCACTGAGCGGCCACCATCACTGCTGTCTCATTCCAGCACTACTCATGATGATAGTACCACCGCCATTCAACACCAGGGGTCGCCACACGTCAAGTCAGAGCACCCGTCACCGCCCCCCATGTCACGTGACTGCGCCACCTCGCCCGGATTGGATGTGACGTCGCTCAGCCCTGCCCACAAGGCGGACAGGTGTTACTCTGACGAGGCCGAGGCAAACACAGGTAGGTCGGGGGGCCGGAATCCGTGTCCTCTGGGCTACGAGATCGAGTGCATCACGCCGGTGAGTCACGATGACCAATCGGAAGCCGGGGGGCGTAACCATGACGACGGTCACTGTGACGATGGCGACGTCGCGTGCGAGGGACTGTCTGGACTGGACGTGCTCAGCTGCGTGGCGTCAACGCAACTCCACGAGGCGACCACCGCCACGACCACACCACCTCCACCACGACGCTTCTCCATCCTTGATCTTCCGCTGTCGCAGCTAATCGACGCCGCGGCCGACGATGGTGGGTGTAAGACGACGTCCAAGTCTAAGTCGTCATCTCCCGACGTGATATCGGCCGGGTACAACGTGCCGCGGTGTTCCGCTGACTTCGTCCCGGTGTCGCTGGCCGAGTCGGTCATGTCGAGGGTGATTCAACAGCACAACTCAGCCTCCTCAGCCACTGCTGGCAACCACGATTCCTCGTCACAGCCGGATCAACGCACTGGAGACATCTTCACCGCACTGAGAGTCGACGTTGGTCAGTCAACCACCGTTCATCTCTCATCTCATCTCATCTGACCTCGTTTCATCTGAACTGAGTGCACTGTGTAGCAACCCAGTTTGCTGTGGCTGCGACCTGTCAGGCCACACTGTCTTGTGAGATTGTTCACAGTCACGGCAAACTGGGTTGCTTCACAGTCACTTACTGCCACTCAGTTTAGATGGTATGAGATGAGATGAGATGCTTGTGTTACTTCTGTTGTTTTAACAGTCCCCTTGGACACAGTTATTTCACCATATACTGGACCGATATCCAGTGGCCTCGTCAGAGTAACACCTGTCCGCCTTGTGGGCAGGGCTGAGCGACGTCACTAAACGTGGATGATCGGTCTCAACATTTGTTTTGCGATTGCTCAAGGGTCATTGCTAATTTTGAGGACAAATCTGCAAAAATTGCCACAGCTCCTTTCATTCCACAATGGATTGGAGTATTGCTATGTTGAGGGCATGTTAACACTGGCAATTACCCCTGTACATCGGATAGAAATTTGGTGAGCTTCCTTGCAGTAACCCTGGAGTTTAGGATGTAGTTTGTGTCCTGATGTGGCAAAATTGTGCGCTCGTGCTGTTTTTTTGTCCTTTATACGATACATTACAAAGTAGGCGTGGCCGGATAGGCTTACTCCAGGCTTTGCTGCACATTTCTCTAGTTTTATCGCAATGGCGTCTTTGTGTGACACTAGGTATAGACAGCAGACTGACTGAGGCTGGTAAGATGACACCGATGTGACATGCGATTCAGGTCCAGAGAACATGGATGCCATGGAGCTGGACATGCGCATGCGACTCGCTGAGCTGCAGCTCAAGTATCGTGAGAAACAACGAGAACTGGCGAGACTTCAGCGCCGCAGCAGCTCCGAGTTAGTTCCTACTTATTCACACATACAAATCATATCAACCTGCGGCATACAGCCAGAAACTAGCCCAAATCAACCCTATCCCTAACCCTATACGACCCCGAATTCCAGACCCATCATCATCATCATGTGGCTTGTCCAGTGGACTTTGCCGTTTTCACGAGCGACCTCCTTGTCTGCCAATTTTGTGCTCGATGATAGGAAGTTGCCAAACCAATGTTGAGTGGAGCGACATCGAATTCAACTGTGCGGAGCCAAGTTTGGCGCAGTCTGCAAAAATGGCTGAATCAGTTGAGATGCTGATTGGGGGTCAGACTTGTGTGGACTCAAGGAACCATTATTACATGGGGGTGCACGTTGGCGCCACCTGGTGAATGTGATTGAATGATCCGTGCGTGGCAGCGATGTTACTTGAGCAACACTTGTTTATTCACTATTGACGGTGTGCTCATATCATAGGAGCAAAGCTACCGGTACAGTACAAGAGCATCTGGCCTGTAAAGAACTGCTTTTCTTATTTTTGTAGGCTTTGTTTTGTGTGGCCAGCCCAGACTGTTTAATCCAGAGAAAAAGGCCAGTTTAACTGACTGAATGAAGTAGTAGTATTATTAGGCCACGTTGCTGTGTCAAATATAGCGTGATAAGCAGCCTATTCTTATTTGTCGAATTTCATGTTCGTTCTGTCTGTCGATTAATTGGTAATGAGAGTGAATACTGGAAAAATGGCCCAGTCGATCGAGGTGCTATTTGGGATAATGAGTGGGGTGGGTCCAAGGAATCATGTGTTAGATGGCGTGCACATTGGCGCCACCTGGCAAATATGATTGAACAATTGTGTACAGCAGCTATGAGTGGGCCAGATACCTAGTTGGCGATGTGGTCTGTTCGCAAATTACTTTGGGCAATCTTGATAGTATAATAGTAGTTTAGCAATGTTTATGCTCACCTTACGTCACATGTCAAGCAATTTCTTTATCTCTCAACAGGACAATGCCCAGGCGCACAGCAAACTTGTCAGTAAATTTGAAAAGAAGTAATTGTGAAAAATCCCACCACACCTAAATAACATTGCTGCACTACCTTGTAAATGTATTGATAATCACTGTATTAATGCAATTTTTTGGGGATCGGTTTTTTACAAGGTAGTGTAGCAACACCTTTGAGGTGTGGTGGGATATTATATGATTGCTTAGCAGAAATTTTGCTACTAAGTCTACTTGTGAAAGAATTTTGAAAATTGGCCAACAAGTGACAAAGTTAGAGCCAAAAATAGAGTGGTACCTTTTTTCTGGACACGGTGTAGTAGTTGTTGTTGTTTAATTGATTTCCGTCCGAGATGCCATTGCAGAGTTTATTTGATGTTGCAGGAAGGGCAGCCAAGTAAGCAGGTCATGTCGGCGCCGGATCAATGTCAGGTCAAGGTCAACAGGTCAAACTCGGAGGTCATTTAGTAACATGTCAGTGACGTCAGAGCCATCCTATGACGTCATGACGGCCTCACGGCGTGTCAGGTTGTCATCAGGTATGACAGAGACACGTATGGACAGACACACACAGACATACACAGATCAGTCCGCCTTGCTGCTGAAATATTTCTAAGTAAATCAGTTGAGCGGGGCTTGTTTTGCATGATATTCCCTAACTGGCCGTTAAAAGTTGTTCATGGTTGAGCAGCTATTTATGATCAAACAGTGCTGTTATTTTTCTGGCATTATTGTATTTGTCAGGTATTTTATGAATGTACTTAGCCTGATGTGAGAAATTATCTAAGCAATTAATAGCTATTGGCATTGGTATTGGGAATTCTATAGTGGACCTTCGAGTTTTCTATATACTTAGGCAATATAAATAGTTGTTATGTAATGTAGTGCAGTGCATATAATGTAATATTTTATTTACACTGAATGTGATTGAAGATTGCTTATCAGTAGTGAGTAATTTTTCAGACACTGTATGTATGCGCCAGGTAGGTAGGTAGAACATTATTTCAGAGTTACCACGTAGTCTCTGCGGTTGCTATAGTTACGGTACTAATTTTCCATGTCGTCAGTAGATTTTGTGTTATATTATGCCGTGTATTGACGTGTGTATATGTGTCTGATCTAGACGATGAAATGCTCTCTGACGTCACTAGTCCACGGCAGCCGATGATTGCGTCCGCTCCCGTGACGTCATCGTCGACGTCATCCGCAGGTCAGTTCACTGCAAGCCAACACATACCGACAAATATGACCAACGGAAATATCATTAAACAGAGCTTAAAATACAAATCTCTATATGTGATTTCAGTAGGTCACAAGTCCATAAAAAAAATCACGTTGTACATTCGCTAGTTAATTATTACTGGCCTGTTATCACTGCAGATTTTGCCATTATTATTATTATTATTATTTTTTTTTTTTTTTTTTTATTATTAAAA
>Ga0209782_1002213_pt1 | contig 10735 bp, 12 predicted proteins | sample WorMetmaBAHAMAS1_FD_187390 | JGI IMG/M metagenome (GOLD analysis project Ga0209782, IMG submission 187390) | Marine gutless worms symbiont microbial communities from Max Planck institute for Marine Microbiology, Germany - Inanidrilus... | ecosystem: Host-associated > Annelida > Digestive system...
CTGCCCCCACTGCCCCCAAAGCCCCCAAAGTGGAGGTGGTAGAACTGCCCTTGCTAATATAAATAGAATAGATTAATCATACTAACCATTTGCACTGGCAAGTAATGTTGTTGTACGGTATCACAGTGTTATAGCTGACAAACAGTGTAACTGCCAGTGTACGTTATGCCAGAAGCTTGCTATGTAAGCAATCAGAATTGCACATATGAGTTTTTTTCTGCAAAATGAATTTATTCGAATTTTACACACAACTTTGATGGAGTATGGCCATTCGAACATCACTAATATTGACAGTGTGTCGTTCGGCGACTATGAGCGTGCAGTGGTGCAGACTTGAGTCAGTCATAGATCGTCGTCAATGATGGAAATTGAATATACACGTTGCTCACTCGCTATACACTGCATGCTGCTAGCTAGCAATAATGGCTATATAGCTCGACGACTTATTGACTGCATTCACTCTCCTGCTTGATCCACGTATGTATAGTACGACGTTAGTTAATGCCGTCGGTTTTTCACCACCAGCACACGACGTCGATCACTATGTTCATTATATAGGCGAACACACGTGGTTGTTTTCAAACTCACGAACTACGAATTCCATTGGGGCCTAAAATAAGTGAAAACTAGGCCTATAGTAAGTAGGAAATATGACGTCATCCACAAAACCGGAAGTACGTTACGTATTACAACATCACCAGAGGAGGATGGAGCGGCAGCGACATGCAACATGCACGGTAAATATGTTGAAGTTTGGACGAGCGGTTTCTGAGATATACGGGTGGACAGACAGACAGACTGACACACTCATAACAATACTTCACTCCCGTATAGGGCGGAGTAAAAACCGACACCGGAAAGAATGGACAAAACGCGTTGAATGAAAAATTGTGGCATTCAAACGAACAGTCCAACAGATTGATAATTTACGTCGTTTTCATCTTGTTATTAGCTTGGATTAACGGGATTATTGTTAGTGTCACTTTGTGGCCTTTTTATCTACTTGCTTCTCGTACTGTTATACATAGTGTGTGAGAATTAAATGATGATGAATGAATATAATTCATCACTGTAGCTTCCTACACGCCACACAGACACTGGTCTGATGTTACTTACTGTGATTCTACCCATAACCCAACTTCATAAGCCACATGGGGCTAGGCTATGTATATAGTTCCAGCGGGCCGGCCATCTCGGCATGTCTGCTGTCTACAGCTGATACCTTGTGTTCAGTCACTCTCAGCAGTTGCAGACTGAGCCGCGCGACGTCGCGCCAGTTGTGCTATAAACGCTCCATGTGATTGCAATTAAACTGACGACAGTCGTCGGTCGAACTAAGTTGACAACACTTGCGATGGTGCCGTAGGCCTACGCGGCGAAACTTTCTCTAAGTCAAGAATTTGCGACAGAGTGGGGAAACCGGGGAAGTAATGTACCATTATTTTGGAGATGTCGGAATTCTTTTGCAGCACTCTGCTGGATAAGGCGAGGTAGGCGTTCTCAATGTCATACACCATCAGCTTGATCCGTTTACCAGTTTCAATACAATGCCGTCTTCTGGCAGACAGACAGACAGACAGACAGACATGGCCATATAGCATACGTCTACCGCGCTAGCAACTAGCATAGCATTGCGCGGTAATAAACTTAGCCGCTCAAATTACTAAGACAGCCCCGATGGGCCGGACTACAATAATGTTTTATACAAGTCGCCTATTAACCGGCTCACAAAGAATTATTATTTCTGTTTGCTACCGTAAAGGTGAATGAAGTTGTTGTTCAGAATTACAGGCATTACAAGATACATTAAGGATGTTCGCTTAGCTCTGAGTGGAGCTATCGCAGTGTGAGAAATTGACGTAAAATCACATTAAAACGTCCCGTTGACAAGGTGTGAATTCTATCATCGCACGCAGCACCTTAGAACACTGCAAAATAATACTTCGCAGAATTGCGCTGTCAGACGGACTGTTTAGTGCACTGGACAGTGTTCAGTTGCATGCAATGGTTGACACAATGCCGCTGCGCAGTGTGTCTGTCTGTCTGTCTGTCGGCGTGCAAGTGAGTTGTCTGAGCACGGTTGACTGGCCGCTCTAACTGAGTCTGCCTCGTCCGTTCACTGACCACATCAAACATCAGACCATCATACGCACCCATTGTCTTGCATTCACCAGTCTTCCATGAAAATCGAACCACTCGGCATACGGTCTTGCTTCATATCTATCACATGTGACCAATAATTACACGAAAATGAAGCTCAGCTGACGCAGAAGCACCGCGCGACGCTGCCACCATGTCAGTTGAAAATCTCGTTTCATGCTAATTTGATGCAATATGACTGTTTATAACGATAGTCTACAAGCAACTGCAGACTAATGCCTCATAGACTATTTAATCTTCGTGCAGGTCGAATAATCAAACTTTCTAAATGTGTAAATAAAGTGCTGATAAAAGCCCAGTCAAATTCAACTAGTTGCGCTAATATGGGCCTAGAGTTGCGAGTAGGCTATAGGCCTAGCATCGTACTTCATTTCCGTGTTTTTGACTGGAGGTAAGTCAACACGTGACAGACATAAAAAAATTAGAACTGTAGGCGTAGGCGTACAGGCTAAACGTAACCGCCTTTGTGCAGGTATAAACCGAGATTCTATACTTTCGTTTCGTACATAGCTTTTGTTAGTGGTTTGTCAACTTTTTTGCAGGAGGTGAAAATCGAGTTTTAGTTTTAAAGAACACAAAACCGTTCTAGGCCTATTCAAATGCAGATTTAAATTATGCGTTTAACTGCTGTCAACACTGCATAACTAACTAGCTCAGTCGAGTGTTTGTTCTGTCTGGTCTTGAACATTTTGGTCATGAATTGTGGACTTGTACATGTATGTTGTAACACAGCTAGAGCATGCATTGCAGTGCGAGTGTGTGTGGACGTTGTTGTGTCGGCGTCGCTAGGTGGCAGAGAATACTGTCAGTTCGACGTGTTCAACGTGACCTGTCCTGCGGGTCACGTGATCCTCTGGGTCACGTGATCCTCGTGGACAGCGCCTACTACGGACGTCTGTCAGTCGGTCTGTGTGTCACTCGTGACTACGGCTTCGTCGGCTGTTTCGTCGACGTGCTTGCCGTGCTCGCTCGTCTCTGCTCTGGGCGCCGTCAGTGTGTGATGCACGTCGCGCGGCTCCGTCAGCTTGTCCGTCAACCTTGTCCCAACGACCTCACCGTCTACCTGGACGTCCACTACCGCTGTGTGCCAGGTACACGCCTCGCGCACCGGCTGGCTGTCACATCATATAGGCGCAACCACAGTTGTTGGACGGGACCATGGGTAGGGAGGACGGGTAGATGTCAACCCCTATTCTTTCCTCCTCCCCTTCTTTTTCCCTTCCATTATTGCTGCATTCCTATTTCACCCACTCCCTTCAATGCTGTCTCTTTTCCCCTTTCACGTAAATAGACTACAGAAGAATGTCGTCGAGCGCAACAACAAAATGCTACAAGTTAAAGTGGTCGCAAGATTCTCCACAGCTAGTTGGCGGCGACGTGTCCGACGGGTTCCATTGAATGGTTGTGCCTATGTCATAGTTGCTGTTCTGAACTTTCAAAACGTGTTTTCTCACAAAATTAAAGCAGAACATTTTAAACGTTTAAACGTTGAAATTGTAGTTTAAAGAATGGAAATGTTAAAAACGCTTTATTCTTTAACCTTGACTATTTGCATGTATGGGTCATGACCATAGCTCTCATAGGATTGAAGGTCAAGGTCAGCGTTAGGGTCTGAGTTTGAAACTCGGTCGGTGGTACGTCGATCGTCAATCGAGGACAGTTTTCTAGTTCGGTTCGTGCCTGAGCTAGCGTGTGTATGTTGCAGCGGTTGCGTTGACGTCACTGCGCTGTAACGACTCAGCATCAGTTCACCTGCATGACTCACTCTACATCACCTACATCACTCATCATCATCATCATGAGGATGAGGATGAGGATGCTGACAGAGACGGCGGGCAAACGTCAGTGATGACAGCAGCAGCAGCAGCACTACAGTCCGACTCATGTCCACTCACGGTACACTTACACTGTACTACTGCATGCCCTCGATTGACGATCGACGTCAGACCGACCGTGTTGACCTTAACTCGTGACCTTGACTCTCAGTAGAGCTATGTTAATGACCTATACACGTGCAAAAGGTCAAAAGGTCAAGAGTCAAGGTCACGCGGCTATGTGCGTGGGTGTGCAAGTCGATATGACTGCTGTGATTTCTAGTTGATTGTTGAGTTGAGTGGAGTTGTATCAAAGAGGCTACGTAGAATATTTATTATCTTTGGTTGTGTGTTGATGTTGACGCAGGTGACGACGGGCGACGGTCAGCGTGTGAACGTGTCTTTACACACACTCAGGTCTAGCGCTGGTGCGACGTCTCCACCGTCAAGCCACTGTCCACTGCAGGCGCAGTTCACTGACGGACGTCACATTAGCCATACTGAGCGGCTGTGTCACGTGGTCAGTAGTAGACGTCACGTGATCACGTCCAGTGGTCACTCGCTCGACGTCCAGTTCATCGTCAACAGACGACTGTTGACGTCATCACGACAGACCAGCTTCATACTAGAACTACAAGGTGCGTATAAATTATTATCTAATAATTGTCACCACAGCACGGCTTGACATGAGCCGCGTCTCTCCAATCATACCGGTTCTGTCTTCTGCTACTTTGTCCAACAATCGGCAATTTACAAACAAAAATTGGCGACGGCACGCCGACCGTCGGCGAGTGTGACACAAACAAGCGAAGCTGTCGGTCTGTTGTTCAAAACACCTGGCGACGACGGTCGACAACGATCATCGACTGTTGATCACACTCGCGACCTGCAGCTCTGTGTACAGCGCGATGGTGAGGCGGCGTCGCGCGGGTCTGTCGGCGTCAGCTGGTAGATGGTGGTTGTTGTAGCTAGTGGCTGTGCTGACATGGCGAGTATGGACGGAATGTGGGTGGAGAGATACGGCAACCGGATGTTGACCGTCTGCAACGGCACACTGATGACGTCATACGAGTGACGTCACGCGCGTCTGATGACGTCATACCTGACGTGTGTCGGCAACCAATGGGAAGGCGTCGTCAACAACTGCTCGTCACACGGTCAGCAGCCAATCACCTGCGTCCATTCTTTATTACCGTCCGCCTGTAAAGGCTATAGGCTATTGGGTGGGATTACATGTGGGTGCCACCTGGCGAATACGGTCGAACGATCCATGCTCGGTGGCAATGCGGGCTGTCGCTGTCATTACTGTATCAACTTGTCTGTTGTTGTTCTGTACTTCGATCGGTGTATAGTGTATAGACGGCTCATTGATCTCCTATACACCACCATCTCTATGACGCGTGTGACGCCAGCCTACGGTTACCTTCCCAGACAACGATCGCTAACCCTCGCTCTGGCGAGTACTCCTTACCCACGCATACCGCCGAGGATATTGGCGTGAGTAGCTGGTTACATAGCAATGCAGTTCATAGGCTACGGTCACCCACCTCAGTACTAACCGGGCTCGACGTTGAGCAACTTTGATGAAGTACACAACGCCGTTAGTTACCTGTACGCCAGCCAGTCAGAAGAGCAGTTGGTCTGTGTGTGTCTGTGTGTGTGTGTGTGTGTGTTTCGTTGCAGTGACGTCACTGAGTGGACGTCAAGGACTGTCAATTGTTCGTCGCGCCAAACTCCAACTAGGTAACACGATCAATTCCTTTATAGCTCATGTGCTTAATACTTATTTCAAGTCGGTGAAAATGCATCAGTGTGTTAAACAGTAAACGACGTACACTATATTGACGTGGTTTCTTACACCAGCAGCAGGCAGCCACACACACACACAAACACACACACACACACAGCCGCACGCACGACCTCTAGCGTCACGCCCATTGCGCTGTACACACGGCTGGACGCGGAGTGTGATCAACAGGAATCGTCCACCGTCGTCAAGTGTTGTCAACAACAGACCGACGACCGTCGCTTGTTTATCGCAGTCGGCGACGGTGGGCGTGACGTGGCCGAATGTTCTAACTTCTAAGTCCATAGTACGGGACAATGCTCGAGAGAGAAGTGCCGCTATTTCTCCTTTAAAATTCATTAAAGTTCCTTAGAAATTCCTTAAAAAGCGTAGGATAAGTTCAGGGAGGCCTGTTAGCCAGAAATCGGATCGTTTTGCTACAACAGCGGCGCCACAGATAGGCCGGAAAATTGTTGTGTCGAATGGTGTAAGTTTTATAGGTATACATGTAGGTCTTGGCTTTCAAGGAATGTTTTTTTTTCTCAGGGGAGGGGGCCACAAAACTGAAATTTTGCAATGGCGCCAATGGGGCTTTTAGCGTTTTTACGCTAATTTTCAGAGACCGTTGATGCAGATGGCGGGAAACTATTGTACGTATACAATAATACGGTGTAGACGGGACATGAGATGTTGATGTGAGTGCCGCGTGCGAGGATGTTGGTGACGAGATGATGCTGTCTGTGTTGTGTGTCTGTAGGTCTGGCAATGTCAGTCGTGCTTGGAGGGTTCGTCGGTGTCGGCTGTGGATTGCTGCTGCTGCTGTGCATTGTCCTTCAACGCCGCAGGTCACACACACACACACACACACACACCTAGTCTCTCTACAGCTGACTCTGTCACCAACCAGTATAACTTGGTACCGGCGAAAGCCGGGTGACACCACGTGATACACTAGGTCCATATATCAATGGTGTATTCACAGCGTAATTAAACTGGCTGAGTGTTACAAAACAGAGACATGCAGCACCGAACTGTTGGTCACGTGACTTGGCGCGAGGACTTTGCGTTATGTTTTACGTTTATCACAACACAAGGATCAGTATTTCACTATTACATATTCATTGGTAAACTCATTGTATTGCATTATTGTAGCATACTGTAATTTTTTTTTAATTTGTGCACAGTTCTGCTTTTATTTCTCGGCTTATTTCTATTGCTGCATGAAGACTACGTTTTATATGTGCAAATAAATACTATTTAGTTACTTACTTAGGACGCGTGGATGGAGACGTGACGATGACGTCAGCACGGTGGACAGACTGCTGTTGTCAACATCAGCAGCAGCAGCCGACCATGACGATGACATCTACAAGTTGACGACGTGCAGACGTCATGAGTCATCAGTGGTCACGTGTCATGACGTCGTTGAGCTCGCAGCGGGCGTCTACTATGATGACACCGGCGTCAACAACAAGAACAAGAACGTGACGTCACAGTCGACATGCTGCTGCCGCCTGTCGGCCATCTGAACTCTGTCCATTGCTGTGCGTCCAGTAGACTGCAGGTGTACTGTACGTCTGTCTGTCTGAGTCAGCTGTGCACGTTGAGAGTCAACAGTGTATCACAACAGTGTTCTGTCGTGTGTTGAGTACACGCACACACACACACACGCACACACGTCAGTCGTTCTTCCAGTTTTAGCGTGAGGTGTAATATATACATCTCGCGCTTATGCAACGATGTCAGTGTCCGTCTGTCTGTCCGTCTGTCTGTGACGGAAGTGCATTGGCGCATCATGGCTAATTTAGATTTCAAATTTCGATCCAAATTTACCGCGCATTGTGGTCGCGGGGAGCGGTAATCTAAACAACAACATCTCGCGCTATGCTAGCCACTGCTAGGCCCTCTTGTATTTCAATACTAGCCAACAAATGTGCTCTGGGAACAGCATCTCAATGACGTGCTTTGTGTCAAGTAGGACGTGAAACTGTAACTCAGTTAAGTTTAAATTCCACGGGACCAAATGGAGAGGATGTCACGAGGATGCTACGAGGAAATTTGGTCCCCTTGGAATTCCAGCTTTAACCAGTCGACACTATTTCTACTGGCCCAGTAAATAAGTACGTAAAAATTAAGTAAGCAAGTGTATCGTGACTTCAGTTAGTGTCGACAGCGTCACGTGACGGCAGACCTGCTGTCAGCAGCAGCAGACTGGTGTTAAGTATTCACCAGCTGTAGCGAACAAAACATAACTTACTTACTTACAGTTGTGTGTACCCTACGCGCCGCGTGTGTGTGTGTGTGTGTGTGTGTGTGTGAAATACAGATGACTCACTCAACTCGGCTGATAATTTGATTGCTTTCGTACACAAAAAGTAGCAAAATATAACATCGTATTTCACAAAACAAGTCATATGGCAACAGTCTGCAACAGACAAATTGAAACACGGCAAGATAGTAAAAGTGGGCAAAAAATCGCCAAAAAATAATTTCGTCATACACCATCAGCATGCACAACAGGCCTAGGCTAACTGTTGTGTCGCATGCAGTGCAGCAGTTCAACAATAAAATACGAAAAAAGTCGTTGTAACTTGTAACGTATACATGAGCCTCGTAAATAACTTGGCTACACTGTAAAAATATCCGTATATTCACTGATATTTTGCGGCGAGTTTTACTAATATTTTAACGGAACCGGTTGCGCATACGTTTGTATGAGTTAATCGACGGAATGACGGCGCAGTGCACTGCCGGACCCACAATGCATTCTACTCATACAAACACGTGTATGCCGAACCAGTTCCGTTAAAATATGTACAAGAAGCATTTGAAAAATGTTGGACCCATTCGCCACTGCGAGCCGCCGCACGCCGCCTGTTCTAATTCTACATTGCCATTCACCAGGTGTCGCTACTGTCGACACCACTACCAAGATGAGCCGAAGCTATAGCTATAGCGCAGGTGGCGTGCGACAGTAGCGACACCTGGTGAATGGCAATGTAAAATCGATGTCCACAACGACAGCGCAAACAACGACAAACAACGACAACGACAACGCGTGACTGAGGGGACCGCTATGGCCCCATAGAATGGGCCCAAAAATGGATATATCCGTGGATATACGGAATTTTTATAGTGTAGTGGGGTGGGTATGTTAGCACAGTGAAACCGCCGCTTATTTCAACACAGTAGGCCTAGGCTATATATACACGTGTACAACGCCAGTATGTACGTAGTTATACTCTAAACTAAAGGTTCTTTCACACCGGATAGGCCGCAACACCGTACGGCGCCGGATTGCCGTATGTTTCCGGATTTGGTGTGAAAGTGGAGACGACAGAGGGTGATTGGAGGCGTGAGAGAAGTTCAGTCGACGCACGCACCAACCAATGCAGCCTGATCTCTGCCATGCACTGCACTGCATGCTGTGCCAAATATAGGTTAGAGTTGGGCTGATGGCTATATGCTGCTAGTGCTAGTAGTGCGTGGCAGTGCATGGGTGATTGGCTTGCGGTGAGAGACAACATGAACGTATTGCTGAGCGCGATGAAACTGGATGAGTGGCTGAGTGGATGTTGATGGAAGGATGAACGAAGCTCTGACAACACTGGAACATGCAGACCTCGTCACACTGTCAATGCACGTTGAATTAGGCACGCACGCACACAGGTGAGTTGTTGCAGCTTACACACAATTAAGGTAAATAAGTTCATCGCAAAATTACCTGAGAAGACATTCACTCAAAAACTTATTTGATTATTTAATGAATATTAATAAACCTGTTATTATCTGCTGGCGTTCTACCTTACGACCTTGTGAGCAAGGACAGCAAGGCAGCCTGGGTCTTGTAGACACTGCGTGCGTGGACAATGGACAACATGCTCCTACTCACTGTAGCATGCAGATGACCTTGCTCATTGAGTACAATGTACCAGCTGCATTCTGATTATTCAGCCGACCACTTACATACAGCACTCATCTTGCACTACACCCTGCATTACGTCACCAAGTAAGTAACGACTATAGCTAAATCTTGCCCAAATGTCTGCTACGGTAAGGCTTTCGGCGCCGAAACTGTGTACAAAATACAAATTAAGTTCATCCCCAGTTTCGATTTCGATTTCTAACCTGCGGACAACAGAGTATCAGCCAACAGCACAATCATGGTTTCTGTCCAGTGTTCAGATGGCTGTAAAGCATTGTGGGTCATTAGAGGATAAATTCCACGAGACCAGTTTCCCCGTAACTTTCCAGTGACTTGTTGCTTTCCCATAACATTTGTTATGGGGAAGTTACGAGGAAACTGGTCTCGTGGAATTTGTCCTTAATAGCAAGAAGGCGTGTTGAAGCCTGAGTCGAGGGTGGTTGGTTCTAGTTCATGGTAGAAAGGTGACGTCATGGCCCTGTCGTCTCTGCTAGCCGCTACATGTGCCATCTCCACTGTATCGTTGTTAGCACGAGTTGTCGGCACGTCCTCATGCACGGTGTCCAGCCGTGCGGCGACGTCGTAGACACGACAGACACGCGCCGCAGGCACCAGACGTAGTACACGACCATGCACCGGGCACGTCCACAACTCACCGCCGCAAGGTGGCGCTGCGGCCACCGCCGCTAGTGGAGGTACAGTCTGACGGATCTGTAGTGTGGTCGCGTAGTCGCGCTCTGCAACAACAAGCATTACCACACAGTTTAACTCATTTCAACATCAAACAACGCAACTATAAAAATACAAAGATAACAGTAATAAAAAAATATATATAATACTGATAACGACAATAATATAGTTTTAAGCATTTTCCCATGTTTCTTGAAATGATATCTACGACATAGGCCTAGTCATTATGTCAAACGACATTTCTGAAAGGTGTGGCCCCCCATTCCCCAAATAAAATTTTTGGTGAGAATAACTGAACATGTGGGATAAATATTTCGTGATTATACGTAGGTTTTATGTAAAAACTGCATATTTCAACAT
>Ga0209782_1002214_pt1 | contig 10733 bp, 12 predicted proteins | sample WorMetmaBAHAMAS1_FD_187390 | JGI IMG/M metagenome (GOLD analysis project Ga0209782, IMG submission 187390) | Marine gutless worms symbiont microbial communities from Max Planck institute for Marine Microbiology, Germany - Inanidrilus... | ecosystem: Host-associated > Annelida > Digestive system...
GTGCTTATGATACAGCTACATGTACTTCTATTCACAGAACTACATATGACTACAAGCAGAATCAAGCAACAATGACTATTGGAAAAACTAAGTATCATAGCAACTGACAACGGTCTAGCGGTAATGCAATGTATACAGCAGATGTCACAAAACTGTATGCTAACAAAACTTACAGAAAGGTCCATGTGATTGAAAATCTTAACATATTTTACTCATTTCTTCACAAAACTGTGTGTGCAAGTTAATCAGCAGCATAAAAGTTTTCACGACTAATACTTATATTGATGATGAGATGTGTATCAAGCAGAGACTACCGTGATCGGTGGCAAAGCAGTCAATGACGGCGAGGTTGTCCCACAATGCACTCTGGTCTTCACGCGTCGCAAGTCGTGGTCGAACTTCACTCTTCTTTGGTCCGAGAGTTTCAAAATCATCGACCGTGAGGAACAGATGGTGAGGTGTCACCTCGCAGGTGACAGGCAGACCCATCATCTTGGCACGCTTTATCACCTCAATCTGTCAATATTATCATTCACTTACTCACCAGTGACTCTAATCAGCACAATAATTACATTAACAAGTATATAATACGCACAATGCAAACTGCAATAAATGAAAATGGCAACAAAGGGACTCTGCTTTTAAAATAAATGTAATGTTCTTTAACATAAAACTGCACAACAAAATTCAACAACACTGCCGCATGTTGATGAGCTCTTGCAACTAACTGATAATACCTCAGTTTTGGTGGCAACATGGCAGACATGAAGTGGTCGTTGACACAGCTGTGCTAGCAGCAGCACAGCAGCCAGGGTCTGACCTTCAGCGTGGACACAGATAGGCATCGACTTGGGCCACTTGTCCAGATGCTATAGCGACAACACACACAACCAGTCAACTGCAGCACAACACACGAAATCACTTCACATGTCGTCATTTGCTCTACGCTTACTTTGGTGATAGCAAACGGTGTAGTTCTGTGCAAACGAAGAATAAATTACAGTTCAATTGTGGGTCATTTAGCATTAGTTGTGGAGTGATAGAGGGTCGATAGAGGCAGAAGCATCAACTAAAACAACACTCATCTACAGACAGAATGCAGCACACAGACAAAGCCGCCGTACGTCGAGCCACTGCATCATGTTGTCCATCTTGAGTGAAGCAAACGTTTCATTGAGGTACATCTTGAGTCCGATCGCTTCACTTGCCAACTTGCACACACTGCCAGCATTGTCCAGCGTGCCGGCCACGTACAGACCGTAGTCACAGCGAGCGCCCGCCTTCGCACACTGACCAAAACACAACAACATTTCATCTCAATGACACTGAAAACATAAACTAATACTGGCATCATGTGCAGATCCCTATTATCAAACAAAAAATATCTTGAATACATTATTCAGAAATCACCAAAATGTGTGGTACCAAATATCTGATAATCTGCAGTTATCAAACAAGACAGTGTGCTGTGGCGCCACCTAGAAGCACTGATACAAACTCGAGCACCAGAGTATTGCTACTACACAAAGACAAAAGCATCCAACGAATGTGATGTATAGAAATACAAAGAGATGGCAGTTCACCTTCTGGAAGAGGTTGAAAGAGCGAGAGTCCGTGATTGGTGGATTAGTGTTTGGCATCGCGAGCACCATGGTAACGCCGCCAGCAAGCGCAGCGCATGTCCCGCTGTTGAAATCTTCCTTCTCCGTCGCGCCAGGTTCACGCAGGTGCACGTGAACATCAATCAAACCTGTCAATACACAGGTGAATGTCAATACACAGGTGAATTTCACGGTGTTTGGCATCCAAATTGCACGGCCTGGATTAACTCTGCTCCCCTCCATTCCTACCTGACGAGTATTGGTTTTCAGGTGAGTCAATGGCAACAATGCACCTGGATGGCAGGTGACTACAGGCAGCCCAAGAAAAAGTCCGTTAGCTCGGTCTGCGAGCTGGCGGCTACATGGCAATCGATCTTAGAATACTAGCACAACTAGGGAACATCCACTTACATCATCCATCATTAATGTATCACCGAACTGTCTCTCAAAATGAGGGATGCTGTAACATAACATAACCGACTGTCAGGCAGTAAGTGAGCTGTGCTAGCACTACGACTACGTACCAGGTAGACGAACCAGGCAATTTGACGCCAAACAGTCGATCGTGTCCAACACTGGCCGACCACACTCCAACCTGTGCAGAGCCTTGTAGACAGCAACAAACGACAACTGTGACTCTCACAACAACGTAAGTAATATAATACTACAACTAATAATGCCTGTAACATAATGGCAATACTAATAGAGTAATATATCATTAACAGTTCAATGAGTGCAGTCTTCAAAGATGTCTGTTTCACGTTTGGTGTCAGCCAGTTACTACTGTACAATGAGATATAGTTCAGCATCAAATGACAATGGCTTTAGCTGTTTTGACACAATACATCAGTGTGACAGACACACAGACACATGCTGCATCATCTCCATTTCAACGTTAATTTTCCTCATGAACTTGGTACAGCCAGTTCCGTTCATAGTTTCATTCATCCCCTTCAGTGCAACAACTGGTGAGAAGTGACACAGATACTGTAAGAGGTTGATGTCATTCAGCCGACTCTGAGAGGTCTTATAAATACGCTAAACTAAACCACTAACTAATGCTTCTCGACTCACTCAACCTGTACACGCTGCAGGCACGCCTCGGCATTCTACCAACTTGGCTCAATCACATCATGTTTATTTATTATACACCGAGCTTCAAAAAACCAACCACTCACAACTTGAGCAAACATAGTGTATATGTCAAACAAGAATGCTCTATAAAACGGCAGAACCGTTAGCTGCTGTCAGTACATACCTCCACCAGTAGCTTGGTGCACTTTATGTCTGTTATCAGAGGTACTGAGTACTCGACGGCCATACGGCGCGTCCTGTAGCCCTGTGTAACAAACGACGACGCGGCGCGCGTACCGGCGCTCCTCGCCGGCAGATTGATGACAAGATCAAAGCCTCGCTCAGACAGGAAGTCAGCAATCATGCACTGCTGTATTGAGCCTGACCGCACGTCCGCCGGCCACCAGTTCAACGGCTCTATCTACACCACGCACCAGACCTAACTAACTACCAGTTCAACGGCTCTATCTACACCACACACCAGCACTAACTAACAACCACTACCATTACACAGAATCAGTAACTACCGTATTTAAATCATCACAAAAATAGCACCGACAAATATTTAAATTACAATCAATTTCTGCTTATACACCAACTTATATTACAGAACACAAATATTATTGTAATCATCATTCAGGATTAAATAAACAGCATACAACATTGGTAATGACAAAGATAGGTACTGGCATTCCACATATAGTAGGCGAAGTAAGTGGTGCTGTATATAGTAACGACAGGTAAAAAACACTACAGGTAGAGAGAGGTAATGTCACACCTTGATGCCCTTAGCGCTGTAGTACTCTGCAGTGCCAGTGCTGCCTGACAGTTTGTAGCCCATGTTGTACAGCGTCTGCACCGCATGCAGCAGCTCGGCCTTGTGCTACATACCACACACACACACAACAGATTAACAGACACGTACTGGAGGAAAAGGGTTAAGTTGTTGTGGGTACTTTTCTCTGGTCAGCATCATCACAGCTTTGCATCCATGTCAGTACTTAGACGTCTGTTGACAGGAGAGTGAGTGAGCTGTAAACAGAACCTGCTATAACAATAGATTCTTTAGCAAACCCAGCACTACACAAATTACCAATGAAAGACAGTCATTTAAACAAAACTGAACAAACCTTTGATCCTCCGATAGACAGCAGAATCCTCCTAGTCTGTGGCATTCTGAAGCCAGAACTCAGCTGAGCCTTGAGGTATGCATCGTAGCGGTTGTGTCCGAAGCACGCAACTTCACCGGTGCTCGACATTTCAACACCGAGCAACACTTCAGCGCCCGTCAGACGAGCAAACGAGAACACGGGCACCTAGCAGACAGCATGTGACAATTCACTCATTGCTACTTACTAGCCACATCGACACATACATCAGTCACTTCATTCACTACACCAGTGACAACATGGCACACAATAAAGCTAAAAATAATTATTGCTTAATCACTTGAGTCTGTTAGGTATTGGCACGAGAAATCAAAAAAAGTTGATGGATTTACAGATCTAGAACACTGTGCTCTCTAACTGTAATTGGCTGGGGTAAACGCAGGAATGTCACTTCTGCCGGATGGCAGTTAACATGTGATTACATATGGCACACGTTGAGTTCCGACAGCAGTGAGGCAGGTTGCAACTGCCATACCCAGTTACTTTACTTGGTTTAGTTTACAAGCTAATCAACAGAACACGTACAAACACAAAAGCTACAATGTACGCCCGCATCGTCGCACCTTCACTCCGACGTGGCCGATGTCTCGGACGTTTGTACAGCTTTCAGACGGCTTCTCACCAACGATGATCTGAGTTGCTACGGAGACAAAGTTGCAGCCGAGAGTTTTAGAGACGAACGGGAACGAACGAGACACACGCAGGTTGCACTCAATCACCTTTAGCTCGTTGTTCTGTCACAACAACAGCAATAACAACAGTAATTAAATGTATTCATTTATACTGCACTGAGACAGTCATTTTACTGCATGTTTTACTGGATCCTTTAGTGCAATAAGAAAAGGACTGGGTCGGGTTGGTCCAGAACGCGATACTTACAGCTGGCATCAGAAACAGCATCTGTCCACACCAACATTTTACATGAATTACTCTAGCATCAGAAGTGAGACCTTGGCGATGAGTTGGAGGTTGAACGGTCCTGAGACGTCGAGATAGCGAGCAATCACTCGGCAGATGTGAAGTATTTTGTCCAACGTCTCGGCGTTGAGATCCTGCGGCGGTGTCACTAGCGATGCGTCACCGGAGTGAACGCCGGCGTTCTCCACATGCTCTGATACTGCCGTACACACCACGTCACCCTTCATTGCTACTGCGTCAACGTCTATCTCCTGCAACCCAGCACCAACGTGTCACACTGTAAGAACCGTTTGTAAAACAGAACATACGACTTGGACATGTGGAGTGTCAAGACAACAACATGGCATACAACATCAACAAAACTAATCACGAAGATTATTTGGAACAACTGGAAAAATTAAAACAACGATGGGACAATCATGTGGGTCACTCAGCTGGTGGTGGTGGTTGACATGGCACGCCTGGTAAACCGCAGACTTAACTCACTGGTGAGAATGAGAATGTTTGTTTATGTCTCAGCACTAATGATTAATAACACTCTGTATCTAATTAAAATCGCGTAAAATTTATCATTACTGACATCAAAATGAAACAAACAATGAACAGCAATGCCTTAATACTGCTAAGTTTGCACTTCATTATGGCATTGCACGTTTACAACAATGCCACCACTTTAGTACACCTCTTGTTATTCATACTCATCCCTATGTTTGCACTGAACGAAACGGAATAAAATTTGTTTTATGTACCACATTTATGCGTGAACAGTTTGTAGGTTTCACAAATCAATAATATGAATAAAATACTTTGAAAAATCACGGAAAATATCAGTTAGGCACAAAAGTGGACCTTTGCTTCTTCAATAAACTTTGAGATAACGACTGGATATTCCTTTGAGACGGCACTGGCCTCCGATAAGTACATCTCAAGATCTTCGTCCGAGTACGCGACATTCATCGCGGCTCCACTGAGAACGTACGACGGACGAACCAGACACGGAAAACCGACCTCATCACAGAACTCCTTGGCAGTCTGCATAAGCACACCACCAATCAATCACATGATAATCAACAGCGTGACTGACTCCGCCTAGTGACAGGCACTAAATTAAATAAATCATTTTCCTGTTTGGTGAATCGCTCATCACTATGTCAAGGACACCACAAACTACAATTGCTCATAGGGAGGAAATTTTTGGCCAAATGTTCAAGTAGTGTTAGTTTTAGGGTTAGTAAGGTAAAGTCTACAAAGGTAAAGTTCCCCGATGCCGGTGTACAAGCAGTCAGCCCGCAGGTGGCTTTAATCCCATCCACCCGGCGGTAGGATATCATTACTTTCCGCCAAGCCTGCGGTTACCTTCCCAGCTGGAGCATCACCGCCCATCAGCCAGTACCAAATTATACTGCTTGGTGCCAGAGGCACATCTGTGTGAACAACTTACCCAAAGTTGCTCCATTGAGTCATCAGTCCGATGCCTTAGCCGCTAGACTATCGAGTCACCTGGTCTACGGTTAGAAATAGTTATACACTGGACTCGCCGGCACACAGGTGGCATGATGACAACCTGCTCATATCAAGGCCTACATTTCCAAAAATATACCCAAGTAATCTTACTAGCAGACATGGATAAACAAACTACAAAGATGTGTCAAGGCTACACAGTGCCAGTGATTCCCGCTGCTGCCACACTTCACAATGGTCGCTTTACTATCAGTGTAGACAGGGAGAAATGTCAACAACAGAGTACACTCATCAGTGAGTACACAACCACAACCTCGAGGTCCGTCAACTCTTTCCACTTGGGCTGTTGAATCGGAGGATCGACCGTGTCCAGCATTCGTGAGAACTTGTAGCGGTTCTCAGCCGTGTCAATACTGTCTGGAGACGTGCCCAGCACCTTGGCCTATTTTAACCAAAATTAACAATTGTATTATTAGAAATAACAGTTACAATATGCTCCATAACATACAAGCTATAAATGGACTTATCAGTTAAATATCATTATTCTAACAACAGCTGGCAGACTTACGTTTTCTAAATGGAGATCTTTTGCAATGTTGTTGGGCAACTGTCCGCCGAAAGACAAAATGATGCCATACGGCTTCTCAAAGTCATATATCTCCATCACTGTCTACAAAAACACAAAATACTGAAATTGATTATAAACAGTGCGTCTGACAACTGCTCGACTGATACAGTACTTGGCATAAAAAACCTCTCAAACTGTAAAGCTATCAATCTGTATTTTGTAAGATGAAACAAACTTGAAACCTCGGACGACAATTCCTCAAAGTAGAGTCGATCACACATGTCGTAGTCAGTGCTGACGGTCTCTGGGTTGTGATTCACCATTATTGTCTTGTGCTGCAGCTGTCCACACACACACACATACTCACATACCACTCGGCGCGTTTCTAATCTGATTAATTGTAAACGCTACAATGCAGCAGTTATTTCAGCTATTACAAAATTCTCTAAATAAAAACTCAGACACTGCCTGACATCACTCTTAATCTATTATTTATTAATATGTCCCATTTACTGCAAACTGCTGCAGCTTTCTAACAAAAAATGCAAACAAGGCACTTCTCCAAGCCTTCAGTTTCTACCTCCGTACCAGACTCTCAGCTTAGCACTCTCCATCTCATAATCACGCCTTTCAATGTGTCAAGTCATACTTCCATCAGGAAATCTTCAACATCAAAGCCAATAACACACAACCAACCTATGTAATGACAAGCCAGACAGGCTACAGACATGGCAGTCCACTTCACTGCACTATAGACAGCTGTCAGTAGACCAAGACTTGTAGTATACCCGCTTGAGTTCCTGGATGCAGTTGACGGAGCACCAGTCAAACTCAACACTGCTGCCGATGCGGTAAGATCCGGAGCCAAGCACCATCGTGTAGCCACCGACGAAGTCGACGTCGTGAGGCCGACAGCCGTTGTACGTCAGGTAGAGATAGTTGGTGTGTGCCGGCCACTCGGCCGCAACCGTGTCAATCTGCTTCACACACGGACGGACATCCAACTCGTAACGACGCTCACGAATGTTCATCTCCGTACTGGCACACACGGACACACGGTGACACATTAAACACTCAGATCCACAAACACATACATGGTGACACATTACACACTCATTACACACATATACACATGGCGACACAAGAACACAAACATAAAGTGTCGGTGAAAATGACAAAACATAAACTGGTGCCACTTGTTCCCATGATTGTCTTTCAGAACAATCTCAGCAAGAAAAGATGGAGGGGAGACGGTCAACCAAGGTTCACCGAATAGATTTCTGTTAAAACAAAATATGTGTGTATGTGTGTGTGTGAAATGTGGAAATCAACCATTATCTACTACGAGCCACAATCACGGTTCGCGCGACTGTGGCGTGTGTAGCGCGATCATGGCCTCACAATCGTGCTTCGTGATTAATACATACGATTATTATAATACAGATTCTTGCATCCATCAGTACACACACAGACAACTGGTGATTTTAGCAACTATTCATTGTTAGTGTGAGAAATAAAACACAGCATTCAGTTTATTATTAACAAACAACTAAACTGAAGAGCAGACTCTACGATACCTTCCAACTGTGCGAGCAATCTGACGATCAGAGAAGCCGAGCTGCTTGATTCTGAGCAGCAGGTCTCTGGTCAAGTCACTCGGCTACAACACCGACCGACACATTACTCATGTTAGTAATGTGTCTACCAGCTATCAACTCAACTAGCTAACAACTCACAGTCTTATCATATATCGTAAAAATTAACCTTCATTAACATCACCAAAAAATAACCTTCTAATGTCATCATTGCTGCATGCACACACCTACGGACTGACTAGTGACAACTGATCACTAGACAGCAACATGAAGCAATTCTAAATTCACACCTTCCCACATTTTAAACTGTTTGTTCAAACTTTAAACAGACAAGTCACTGGTAAATGTCTACAGTGTGCAACAAATAAATAAGTAAACTAAATGAATGCTAAATATTCTGACGCATGAGTCAGCATTGTACCGCGAGAGTCTCCATCTTGAGATGGCAGTTGACGATGTTTCTCATCTTGTTGAGGAACCACTTGTCAATCTTAGTGAGTTCATAGAGCACGTCGTCCGTGTAGCCGGCTTTCAACGCTGCCGCCAACACAAACATCCGCTGATCTGTCGGATTTGACAGCTCCTGCAGCAACCAACATACATCCAGTGAGACCAGATGGATTCTGTTACTGCAACTGACAATGTTGGTTTGTAGCGAACACCTTCAAATAACCACCAAAACAACTTGTTTCTCAAGTCAGTTTGTTATCAAGTCACTTACTCAATCACTGCTACAGCAACAATCTCAACACACCATAAATGCGACTTTTCACATCGTACCTTTTCATCGACGTCTTTCAAGCACGGGTCAAAGCCGCCGACTTGGTCGTCGACCATACGCAGAGCCTTCTGAAACGCCTCCTCAAACTTGCGACCAATCGCCATCACTTCACCGACACTTTTCATTGAGCTGCCAATCTACGACACATCACGGAATGAACCACACAGCAAACCATCATCGACAGTGTCACTCAGAACTTCTTCCACTTGTGAACACATGGACCCCGCGGCATCCATCAACAGTGAACACAACAACTGCAATGAGAAACAGTGCTGTCACTCCGGCCAGAGTAACATAATCATCTGACTAAACTCTCTCTCTTGGCTACATACAACATACAAGCTCACGCAATACAGCAGCAACTGATAAATTCACTCATTGCTGCATTCAACTAAACCCCAACCACAGCTAAATCAATGCACAAAAATTCATCTCGACAGTAAAATAAAACTACGTTGGATAAGAGGCGCTAGTGCAGTACATACGCGGTTGCTGACGCGATGAAACTTTCTCAGATCCCAGCGCGGTATTTTCACGACGCAGTAGTCCATGCTTGGCTCAAAGCACGCCGTCGTGCAGTTCGTCACTGAGTTATGTAGATCTTTCAGTGACCAGCCGAGTGCCAGCTTCGCCGCTATGTACGCAAGTGGGTACCCAGTCGCTTTACTCGCGAGAGCAGAACTGCGTGATAGTCGAGCATTCACTTCAATGATGTAGTACTGAGACAGACATACAACAACAGCAACAACACATTCACAACATTGCACATCAACATTTAGCAGACAACAGTGCTAGAGTCTTCACTAAACACACACAGCACTATGTGGCTGGCAATATTCTATGCACCTAGAGCATTTACAGACACACATGCTGATCTGTGTGCCAACTTGTGGAACAACTTGTTCAGTTACATTCGTGATTCTCAGTCTGTGAACAGTTTTAAAACTGCATTAAAAGCTTCTTTGTTTACGACGAACGTTTGATGTGCTTTGTACTACGGCACCCTTGAATCGGTTTTCGTGTATTGGCGCCATAGAAATTATCACTGTATTATTATTATTATTATTATTATTATTAACTTGGAGACAGACTAAAACATTCATGCTGTCTTCAACACTGCATCACAACACGTCTTCGTCCGAGTCTACCTGTATCCACCTCAGTTGCCGTACCAATCAGCATCACCTTGACACTTCACACAGCTCAACCAGACAATAACACAGTCTCATAGCATTCCAGTCAACCCAGTCAAGTCCTTCTCCCAGACACACGACTGATAACTGATCCACTGCTACCACATTCTGTGGAACAACACACCATCAGAGAACTATCCGGCCTGCAAGAAATCCATGCTCAATAAATTCCCGCAAGTTCTTCTAGGGACATCTACAAGCAATTTGGCATTATGTGCAGTGACTATGATTACAAACCACAGACGACAGCTTAGTCTACCTAAAGGAACCTGAAAATAAAAAAAATTATTATTTTTAAAAAATTTGAAAAAAATTAAGAAAGTAACTAAAAACAAAAAATGGATATGCACATAAGATATGCTAAACAGTTGGG
>Ga0209782_1002215_pt1 | contig 10732 bp, 9 predicted proteins | sample WorMetmaBAHAMAS1_FD_187390 | JGI IMG/M metagenome (GOLD analysis project Ga0209782, IMG submission 187390) | Marine gutless worms symbiont microbial communities from Max Planck institute for Marine Microbiology, Germany - Inanidrilus... | ecosystem: Host-associated > Annelida > Digestive system >...
AATTTAATCCGGCATTAAATCCGGCAGATAATGATCAATTTACTCAGATGTCGTTTTTCCACCGGCAGTTCGTCAATTAAATCGTCCGTTTAGGACGTAGTATTAAGTACAGTGTTCAAGTATTATTTCTCGCTCGGCCATTTTTGTATAACACCACTTCGTCAACAAGATCATTACAATCTGTTTTTATTGTTCTTTTAGGCTTAGTTTTTTATGGGCAGATATAAGTGCGAAGCTGTCGCTCGTGTGTCCAGCCAACTGCAATGTATATTTTTTCTATTGAACTGTTATATTGTTCATTTTACTATGGCGAATAAAATATGAAATATGATATGAATCTTATCAGCTGTGCAGGTGCTGCGTCATCTGCTGCTGCCAGAACAACGGTCGACCCACCCAGTAACCAATAGCTTTTGCAACAACTAGCAGACAATGCCTACGTTCAAGCCTTTGCTGGGAAACTCACTGACTAAACGCTTACCATTGTGGGCTTTTAAATCGAACAAATTGTTAATGAGAATCTTACTTTCTTCAGTATATGTCATGTTAACGTACAACAAGTGACGTCAAAAATGCGTAGTTTTCGCATTTGTAATTTCACAGCAAATTAAAAATATAATAGCTAACAGACATGAGAAATTAAACAGGTTTATAATAACACAAACTCCGTAGCTATTTCCTGCCAAAAATTATTAAAATTGGTGGACGAATGGTGAAGATATTGCAAGTCAAAGCCGTGTCGTTTTCGGTATACAACATGACTGAAGAGACCCAATTTCCAGGGTTCGTGTTTCCGCAGGTAGTGCAGAGACATTAGTCAGGAGAGGTGGAATAACAAATCATTATTTACTAATGTACTCTCTCAGCAACATCTCTACCAAAAATTAACAAAATATGTTGATATGCATTGAAGTTATAGTGTGCTACATCAGTGTAGTTTTTTGAGACACAGTGTAGAAGCCGCTACCACTGTAATAGGCAAAACATTCCAGATTTCAACAACACGCTTTGAATAGAAATACTTGTGTGTATTGACCCGGGAACAGCCCTTAAATGGTTCGTGCAGTAAATCACCACGTGAACTGAACTCTTTTATCTTGTGGAATTTAGCACTTGATACTATCACGTTATGAGCTGCATTCACTGAGAGAATTGAGGGTTCGTCATTAACAGCCCCTTTGTGACGACATCACGTACATTTTGTCTGTATACAGTTAACAATAGGATCACCAATATACACACAACAGTAATGTTCGCACGACGTCATATCAATAAATCCGCGAGCATCTGGCACAGACAGCACTGTAAGTGGTAAGTGATGACGTCGTACACCTCAACTTGGTCATGTTCTGCATACAGTACAGTGTCCATGTGTTAGACACTAAACACTACAACACGTCCTGCTGTCGCGCCAAACTTACATTCATCGTAAGCGACATATAACTGTCGCCGTTCTGTGTCTAAGCACAGTCTGTGAGGTCGCCACTTCAGTTGATCACGTGACACAACTTGACGTACATACTCAAACGTCGGTGACAACAATGTCACTCTACAGTTGAACATGTCAGCAACAAACACAAACTCATTATCATCGACTACCAAGTGGTAGGGCACACTGTACTGATCAGTGTCTGAACCCATCTCTCCACCATGTGAATGGACAATATGACGGCCATCAGCACTCACCATGCACACACGGTGGACTGGATCATCATTGTTACCATGACACACGATGAACTGACCACTGCAGGTCTGTATCGCGTGCCACGGGTAGATGACGTCATCATGAAGTGTGAGTTCATGCAGTAAATCACCATGTGAACTGAACTCCTTTATCTTGTGGACTTTAGCACTTGTTACTATCACGTTATGAGCTGCATTCACTGAGAGACCTGAGGGTTCGTCATTAACAGCCCATCGTGTGACAGCACCGCGTACATCTAGTCTGTGTATACAGTTAACAATAGGATCACCAATGTACACACAACAGTAATATTCGCACGACGTCATATCAATAAATCCGCGAGCATCCGGCACAGTTAGACAGCGCTGTAAGTGATGAGTGATGACGTCGTACACCTCAACTTGGTCACGTTGTTTAAGTCTCAACAGGTAAATGTCACCAGCGAGTAACGTCACTCCCCAGACTTCTTCACCTTGAGGCAGAGCGTGAACCACTTGTCCCACTGTACACAGACATCATCAACATCATGCCTTTTCATCGATGGGTGAATTTGTTGGTTTAATGAACTTGGCAGATAGTTTAGCTAAAGACAGGTGGAAAGGTAGGGTTAACTAGAAATGCGTGGCGTTTCAAACAAACACTAAAACTACATGAGCCAAACGAAGTGCGGACATATGGGATGGAGAGCAAATTGGTATTTGGCAACCTAAGAGAAAGAGTGGAATGAAGCATGCAAGGCTGAAAGTAGTCAAGCAGGTTGATAGGAATTGAGAGTGTGGAAAGTTATATTCACTATTTTGAAATTGATGCGGTGTTCATTGGGGAGCCATTGGAGGAAATTATGTGAACTGGACTGAAAGGAGCCAGTGACAACACGTGCAAGGAGGTTCTGTGCTCTTTGAAGTTTGGAGAGGTTTCTCTGAGTTGTGGAATTAGCGTAGTCAAGTTCGGTGAAGGCCAAAGGCAGAGACAGATTGCAGGATCGCATTTCTAATTTCTACAGATGAATGGACAATAATTTCTCTACATCGTATGAAAATTTATCGAGATTCTGTCCAGCGACCAAAAGTTTACGACGTTAGAAATAATGTGTACTGCATGCGTTCATCATTGTACTGGGGTTATTTTAGCTACGTTCGCTTAGGGGCGACACTACTATGCCGGGCTGGCTGCATGCTAGGCTCTGGCTCTGACACGCATTTCTAGTTGTAATGATTGTTGGACCAAAGCGTAAAAAGTGTCGACAAACTTGTTCGTCGGCCAGCGATGACGTTGTAGACATGCTGCTGTCCACAGTTGTCGAGCGCATCGAGAAACATTTGAAACTGTTGAGGAGACTTGCGACTGAGCACCGACAGCAACTTCTCGTTCGCTCTGAACGACGTCTTCTCCGCACAGATGTCGTCTCTTTCCACTGCCGTGATAGCTTCTTTGGCGTAAAGTTCGTGGACAAGTCCTGATGACTTGACGTCCAACGTCTCCAACAGGAACACGTAGTGCTCTCGTATGACGCTCGTATGCGATGACTGCTCGTCGTAGTCTAAACCACATTTAATGCAAATACATAGAACTAGCGGAGAAGTATTTGTTAGAATATTCCACCACTGCGCATCACTTCAACAGTTTACATTTTATTCCTAACGTCATATAGCAACAGTAACACAGCAACACGCGCTACATTTGTTTTACCTTTTTTTGCATCAAATTTCCTATTTTACAGTATTTGTAATTGGTTCAGGAAACGACATTTTTGGGAGCCATTCGATAGTGAAAATTGGCAATAAGCAAATTGCAAAAGCATCTGGCAACGCCGCCCGGAATGCGTTAGAAGAATTACCTTCGTATCCATCTTTAACGACACTCTGATAGATGTGCGCTTGCTCGGTGTGTTTCAAGGCATCGAGGAAACACAGGTAGACTGCGTCAGGTTGTTTCATGATGATGTTCAACAACTTCTCGGCGGCTTCGACAGGACGATCTCTCAGAGACTGAACTGACTGCAGCTCTTTAAGTGTCAACGCGTTTCGTTGATACATGTTGGCAGCCACGATAAGTGCGTCTAACATTGTTGTCAACTCCGAGTACAGCTTACGCAAAACGTCAGAGCCAGCTGTACACAAAGCAGACAGTCATGCAAGATAACGTTTGACCACAAAACTACGAAACTAGAAGCGAGTGTAGCCAGCCCGGCATAGCTATGTCGCCCCCTGGCGAACAGTAGCAAAACAATATCTGGCATTTAGATGACGATATTTTAACTTGCTGGGGAACGCCAGCGCAAAGAATGACGGTGGTACCAGTCAATGTTGGTCACTTGCTCAAAAAATTAATTGGTTACCATAGTAACGTATCGTGAGGAGCGCAACATGAATATCAGCTGTATGTCTACCTGTATGTACCAAATCTGAAAATTTGGTGAAGATCGGTCCAGTAAATTCTGAGAAATTTAGTTGCATAGCCTATGCCAATTTTTGTCGTATATTCCCAAAATTTCACAAATAAGTGTTTCAAACAGTGAAAATACATTCAAGGTAAATCAAAATCGTTGGTATCGGTATCTCGATGCTCAATTATGATTTCTTACAAGTTTTCCGTTGTATCTACATGTATAATATCTATATTTTCTGCCATTTCTAAGAAATTATCATTTATTTTGCACCGGTCACGTGAAAGCATCCTCTTTCGGTTAGTTGTTCAGACATATACGCAATAGTATTCGTTTAAATCAACTTGTGTACCATATTTGAAGTAAGCTTATTAATTTTCAGGCATTCGACGATGGAGACCCGTAAAATTAAGAAGGAGCCACGTGATCTTGACGACGCCCATTCTGAGGTAGTTGCATTCCCAGATCCAACAACGTCATAGACTTAATGCCTACCTGTATACACTGTTTATAACCCGAAGATTTAGTTGGGTTTCCTACCGGTATTACTTTGATCGATCGGTAGTGATATTAAGGGGTCTGCACATATAAAATATAATAAATGCTGCAAAAACTTGTAAAAGATTGCAAAAATCGTTCACAGACTTGCAAAAACTTGTGGCGCCTATGCACAATAATCTGCAACAAAATTGGCGGGACATTCACACCACTGTATGTGTCGCGACGTGATTGGCTGCAACTCTGAAACAATCCAAATGACGTTTCAAGTTTGCAGAATTTCAACTTTTTTGCAACGTTTTTTTAATTTTATTGTAACATTTTTATTGCATTTTACATGTGCAGAATGCAGATGACTTGAAGGCACTATTTCTGATTGGCAGACAGACAGTCGGATAGGTGGACACCAGTTTTGGTTAATTAATGCCTGAACTTAGGAGGTGGGAGAGTGAAGACACAATAAAATGCAACACTTCCTTCCACTGCTGCCTGACTAGAATAACACTAAGGATTTGAAAAATGTTGGGCCCATTCGCAACTGCGAGCCGCCGCACGCCCATTCACCAGGTGTCGCTACTGTCGCACGCCAGCACTGTCGCACGCCGCCTGCGCATCGATGTCCACGACGACGCCAACGACAACGACAACGCGTGACAGAGGGGACCGCCATGGCCCCATGGAATGGGCCCAATAAACTTCACGAAACCTGTGCGTGTTGTTGACTGGTGTTGCTGAGTCAGCATCAGTTGTTCCGAGTTGCCCGACTCCTCGAGAAGCGCACGGTGCTGAGTTGCTTCTGTCACTTGCTCGACTACGGTCAGTCGCTCCTGTACGTCTGACAGCTGATGTCGCGTCTCATTCAACTCCTCTTTCGTTATACTTAGAAGCAATTTTGTGTTCTGTAACTCTTCTTGCAGCTCTGTAACATTGCTGCCGTTTGCAGTTTCAGATTTTGCTGCAGCGTCTGCTGAACGTGACTGCTGCGCTGCATGGATTTTCGCATTCAGTTCTGCTGTTTGTCGTTTGTGTGCTTTCGATAGCTGTGCTGTTTTTTCGTCCAAAGACTGTTTCAGGTTATCAATCGTAACTGTACATTTGCTGTTCGCACTTTTTAATAACTCGTTTTCAAGCAACACACGCTTGAGCTCCACTTCCAATTTTACTCTGTCACTTTTCTCAGCTGTAAGACGTTGCAGTTCCTCCACACACACTCTCTCTCGCTCAACAATTCTTTCTAGTTCGTCGTTGATAGGTTTCGCTCTTTCATTCAATTCATTCTTGGCTCTCCGCAGCCCAATGATTTCTGCTTCAAGATCCCTGAGTTTGTCATCTTCCTCTTCTACCGGTATTAATTCCATCTTCTAGGCTGCACAGAATTATAAAGGTAATGCTGCATAAATTTTTAAAACAATTAACAATCACTTGTGCGATGCGCTATATACGAATCTGCAACAGACATTTTCCTCGATCATCACCGATTTATAACATACAACAATATACACTTGCATTCATACAACAGTAAAACGTTCTTAGAAAATCGACTCAAAGAAGCCCGTCTGTCAGTGAACTTTCACTTACAGTGGCAATCACCGTACTTTTTACACTTTCATTACTATGTCGCAACCCTTCCTCACACCTCAAAAAGAGGCTTATATCCAATTATTAGGCTATTTTCTAAACTACAGTATGAACTGAGAATATGGAACTCAAAAATGTTTAGTTATGTTCAATTCCATCATCGCCATATATGTACAGGGTGGTCCAGAAAAACTCGGACTGTTTTTGAGAGTTGATAACTGTGTGAGACCGTTAATGGGATAAAGGTATGTGATGTCAAAAGTTTCCGAATATTGTCTGAGAAAAGAAAACATCTTGCATGTCAGTGCATTTAAATATTCGTTGCCAAGTTTACCGAAATCTTCACTACACATGAAATTATGCTGAATTTGACTAAAACGCAGAGATTTAACCAAACTTAACTCGAACATACAGTGAAAGTAACAGCAACGATCGTCTATCTGCACACAGAACAACCTCAATCGGAAGAAATGCTGAAATAGTCGACTCAGCGTCATTGACATACATGTTGGCGCCAGAAAACTACACTCAGATCTCCGCCGAAGTTATAGGCCTACTCCACCAGAAAGTTCCGTCTACCTATACCAGACAAGATAAGAAACAATGTATTCTTATGTAGCCTGCTCGGCAAACTTGCCAAAAGGGCTATATATTTTGCCAATGTTTTTCTTCATTTTTTAGCCCGCTCGGCAAACCTGCCGACCGGGCTACATATTTTGCCGACCGTAATTTCTTTTTTTTAACAGCAGACAAATTATCTAAGGATCCTCTGAACCGATTTTCGCGATCTTTGCACCAAATGATAGGTATTTGTTTGAATAGGTTGTAAGTTTACCCACATCACCCACATACTGTAGCTACTGTACCTGGGGAATGTCAAAAAATTCATTTTTTCAGCAGGACGTCATAGGCGCATCTAATAGTTTGGTTGCTTTTCCGCTGCGATCTTAAATGTGAGATCAAGATGAATTCTGGTCTGAATGATAATAGTGGCATTTAATTTGATGACCAGGAAAACATAATAATCGACTTAAATATTGTTTAGATACAACCACACGTGCCAAAATGAAACTACTTCCGGTTATGGACGCCATTTCGGGGTAAAGGAATCACCAGTGAAGGTTGGCATGGAGACCGTTGACAACCTTACCCTTAAAAACAGACTTATATTTGTGACAACAGGTAATTATACAGGTAACCCGTGGAGATGTATATATTACATCTCGCGATAATTATTCAAAATACAAGTGATCGGGAGAAGATGCAGCGATTAATGAATTTAATAAAAACAGTGGTCTGATTAATGGCTTTTTGAAATTAAGGGGATATTCGATTTAGGAATCCGGATTCGGATACCTAGTAGGGGTGCGCCTATGGTGTAATTTTGCAATCGTGTACACGATAGCTTATCGTGTACATGTTTACACGCGCGCATCCCTAATAGACTCACGGAATCCGAATCTAGATTCGGCTAATCGAATATCCCCTAAATATTGATAAATGCAAACCAGTTTCTTATCGCTGAAAACACCCTGCAGACACCAACCAGGCTTACTTCATTACTGACGATTACCACTGCCCGGTTAAGCCAAGCTAAGTCTGATTTACCTCCCCCCTTTTAACTTTAGTACTCTAGAACTTTCCATGAGCCCCCACTTTTATGACGAAATTTACGCCTATGGCTAGAGGTCTGCCATTAGATGTTACTGTGTCTTCCTCCACGAGTTACAGAACTAGCCGTTTCCAGCTCCAGATTGTCTGAAACAACTTTTTCATTCTTTCGCTCTGTATGTCTGAAGAAGCACGCTGTTGATCCATTGCTGTAATTTTGTCAGTCGTTTACTTCTGTATCTTCTGTTCCGAAACTCCCTTTTGTTACCGCTACTGATCCGCTGTTCTTATTGGATACATGAAAAAGTCGCCAATTGATTTCACTTATTGTAGGCCTAAATATATGCATGAGTAGCATGACTAAATTGACTATACTTAAGTTTGTGTTGAGATAGATGATATTTGTCAACAGATATAGCCTAACTCACAAGCAGATGCTAGTCACCATTAATGTGGGCTACCTGTTGTCACAAACATAAATGAAATAGGAATAGAAAGTAAAAAAAAGATAAGGAATAAGCACATTAAAATTAATTTATAAAAAGTACACAGTGATAATGCAGCGCACTAAACGCATTTTTTAAATAACGCATTTAATAAACAAGTTAAACAACGATGTTAGTCTTACCGCTTAGCCTATAGCCTACGTGTAGGCAGGCCTATTGGTCACTCATCAACAGGATGCAACTCAAGCAGGAAGCAAATAGGTTTTGTCTATGCCTACATGTATATGTGAACTGCCGGGCAGCTAATGAAGAAGGCCTACCGGTAATGCTATTAGGGCAGTAATAACTAATAATAACGTCAGGCCGGAACTCGTTCGGGCGGCGTCTGCATGCTGGCGGTGCATCGTTTTAGTGAAAACTACATGTTCCGCTATGTCGTCGGCTTATTATCGATAATAGGCTACGTTTGGTAGCGTCCGTGTGTGTGCGTGTGTGTCCGTTTGCTGTGGGCACTCTCCTGTTTGAACCGTTTAACCTTTAACCTTGACTTTTGGCATGAGGGTCGACCTTGGCCTTGGATAGCCTAGGATTGTAGGTCAAGGTCGTAGGTTAAAGGTCAAGGTCAAACAGTGAAAATTGTTTACGGACCTTTGACCTTGATTTTTGGCATGAGGTCACGCTCTTCCATTTGAATCAGTGGTGCGGAGCAGGTCGATAGGCCTATTAGGACTCGGCTTGCCGAGTTCAGCCAGTGGTAATTGCGAATGACCACTACAAGTCCACAGGAATTGTCTGTTTGTCAGTAATCAGGGGGCGTTCAACGTGTCGCGCGTAAGCGGTCGATCAGCTTTAATTACTATAATAATTATTGTACTTATTAATGCAGCTTAAACTCAGGTGGACAATAGATGGAGTTGAGTTCGAAAGTGGAAGGCACGTGGGCGTGGGGAGGGAATGATCTCTTATTTCCACTGCCTGGGAGTATGATAATCTTTATTCACCATAATAATGGCAGCAGCAAAAAAAGAAAAAAAAACTAGAAATGCGTGGCAAAGCCTAGCGTATAGCCCGCTCGGCGCCGCTGTGCCGCCCCCTACCAAGTAGTAGCGAACCAAAACCGTGCTACCATCTGGCAAACGTGCAAAGAATGCAAGCAGTATACCAGTTTGCCTTCATTATGGCAACATTATATGGTTGCCATGGCAACGTCCCTTGACAAATTGGAAAATGAGGTACAGATTCATCATCGGCACGTAAAGCGCTTTCATATGGTGAAAAGATTGCGAAAATCGGTCCAGTATATCTGGAGATATTCTACTGTACACGCCGGTTTTTGGCGTGTCATACCAGACGCACGCAAATAAGCCGTCATCTCTGGAGTTACCAGGCAAAAGTTCACCAAATTTTTAGACGATGTAACCCCATCATCTCCGCTGTTAACGCGCACAGCTAGATCATGATATTGCAATTCGTTTTCTAGCACTAGCGCAACGAATGCAAGTGGTATCAGTCGACGTTGATAACATTTTCGCAAAATTATTTGGTTGCCATGGTAACGTCCCCTGAAAAATTGAAAAATGAGGTACAGATCCATCATCTGCACGTAGAGCGCTTTCATATGGTAAAAAGATTACGAAAATCGGTCCAGTATGTCCGGAGATATTCGACTAAATGCACCAGTTTTTTTGGCCGTGTCATATCTGACGTTCACAAATAAGCCCTATCAACTCTGAAGTTACTGGACCGAATTTCACGACATTTTAACACGATTTAGAGGCATCATTTATGCTGTTAACGCGCACATTGAGATAGCGATAACCCATTCCATATCGGAATGACAGAGCAATAAGTGCAGGGGGTAGGTAATTTTGGCCCATCTTTGCCACTAAATTGGTTGTCATGGCAACGTCCCTTAAGATATCGGAAAAAGTAGAACGTTACGATCATCTGCCATTGAATACCTACCATATGGTGCAAAGATTGCGAAAATCGGTCCCGCGGATCCTGAGATACTTTGGCTTCTAGCGAATAAGTCCGGTACAACACAAAATTGGTTGCCATGGCAACGTCCCTGTCCGGATGCCAAAAACTAATAATTTCATCACTGCATCAAATTTTGCATTCACTTGGGGGGTTTGTGCCCATTCAGGCATGTCCGTCTGCATAATTATACAAAAATTTGAATTTACAAAGACTTGTAATAGGTAAATAGCTTTCAAGATTAGGCCCACTTAGGCCTAAGGTGAATAAAAATGGCGCTATTTAGTTATGCCGTATATCACTTACTATTATTGCTGTATAGCAACAACATCAATATCGCGCAAGATGTTGGTGGAAAGTTGTCGCTTTTCCTATATTTGGCGCCCCGTTACTGGTGCCCCCATAGCATCCGGAATTCCGTCAATATCTTCGGCAACAGAAAACTACAGTCCAAAAGCTGTGATATAATACAGTTAATGTTAATGTTAATGAACAGTTTTTATCTCCGCGCGAATCTTGTAACATAGTTACGACGGCTGCGCCATGAGT
>Ga0209782_1002216_pt1 | contig 10730 bp, 7 predicted proteins | sample WorMetmaBAHAMAS1_FD_187390 | JGI IMG/M metagenome (GOLD analysis project Ga0209782, IMG submission 187390) | Marine gutless worms symbiont microbial communities from Max Planck institute for Marine Microbiology, Germany - Inanidrilus... | ecosystem: Host-associated > Annelida > Digestive system >...
GTATTAGTGACCCCGGAGTTTTAGGCGAAAGAAGTTGTACGGACTGAGTTGATAATTGTTACCACGCTTAGTTCACCTATGTTCGCTATGGGATGGGGCTGTTAGGCACTCAGGTGATCAGTAAGTAAGTGTTTTTCACAAGTATTCCCTAGGGAGCGACACTACGGCGCCGAGCGGGCTATACGCTAGGCTTTGCCACGCATTTCTAGTTTATTTATTTTTTTATTAATAATTTACATACAACTGCACACATTACAAGCATTATGCATACATTGCATAAGTCTGCATCAGCTGCTTGTTTAATGTGATTCATTAATAATGGATTAAACTTGTATTATTTGTTACATTATTGCAGTTGATATTTTTACATTTGTAGTTTTGTACTTGTTAGGTTGACATACTTGCAGTTTTGATAGTAGCATGGATATGGATGTAATCAGGATGTAATGATATTATATTATATCATAACAGCTGTACTGTATTAAATAGGCATGTCAGAAAAAGTCGAATATGCGATTGCTGCGTATTTGGCACTTTTCTGCATTTTCTGCATATTTTAACAAAGTGTGCATATCGCATATTTTTCCCGCATATTGTGACATTTTCAGCGGTATTAAATATTCGTTTTAGTAATTTTTCCGATTTGTTGCAGATAGCCGCCCACTCTACAGAACTTTTTTTATTGATATCTATAGGATTTTTAAGGCGAATTCTACAAAAAAAAATGGTCTGAAAGTTTCATAGAACTTTACTATTTATTTCTATGAAATTTTATGGGTAAAATTCTATGGAATTTTTAGTAGGAATGACATGCATTGACCCTGAGGTAGGTGTCAAAGGTCAAGGTCATGCAGTTATCAAATGTGCTGCCAATGTGTGTACGCCTGTCGCTATACATGAAAGTTAATGTGTTAAGTTTTGTTTGAACAGAGTGAGCTGTGATTGGTCGCTACCATGGTGAACTGGGTCATGCACTGTGATGCGACCCTGTTCATTGTGACTGTGACCTATCACATTGAGCACTCAGTTGAGATAAAATGAAGTCAGATAAGAGATGCATGATGTCAACATGACACTCATTAACAGTTGCCACATATCATGTCAACTATTTTTCCCTCCACGCCGACAGTAGCCAAGGCATAGGATAAGGTGATCAGTTGCATTTGTGCTTTTGTGTGTCTGTGTGTCCGTGCTCTGAAAAGTAAACAGCTTGACCTATCGCAACCAAAGTTGGTACAGATGTAGTCCATGGAAGCCAGTTATAGCTGTGCTAAAAAATCAGGTGAAAAGTCAAAGGTCAAGGTCACAAGGTTAAAAAAATCACAGTTGCATGTTTACTAGTAAAAAAAACTAAAGTTTCCTTCCAATTAGGCCTACATATGTACTTTCCAGCTTTGCTATATGCTTACTAAATAACAGCTGTGCTATCCCACCCCTCCAAAAAACGTACCATGTCATATTAACGTGAATATGCAGTCTCCGCCTATTTATGCATGTTTTTGCCGCATATTTTGCGATTTTATGGTTTGCATATTTTGAAAAAAAAATTGCTGCGTTTTTCTGACATGCCTAATTAAAATGAAAGAGAGTGATCTTATATAAAATGTAACAAAAATAAAGACTAACATAAACCATAATAAACATGACCAGCATTGTCATTAAGCTAATCATACTATCACAACCAGTTCTCTCTGAAAACACTATACCGAGCGAGTAATATCATATACAGATTTTGCAAACCCAGTATAATACTGGTATGTGGATTACAAACTTCACTTGATACAACTGCAGTCCCCAAACACATGAATGTGGCTAGGGATGTTAGTTTAATTTGAATTTGTTCATGACTTCTTCGCCGCTTCGGCCCTTATTCCTCCATGCCTTAACTTTTGACTTCCTTTTACTGCCCCTGAGCTGAGCTGACTGATGTGCTCATATTGTGTCCGGGTGCATTGCAGTTTTCGTATTTCTTACATTCGATGTTAACAGATTTTGTTGCGTTTTTCTTGGTGTTTAGCTGCTTTCCTGACACAGACCGTTGTGGTGGATGATACAACAGTGAAATTTGAGATCTGGGACACCGCGGGTCAGGAGCGATATCACAGCCTTGCACCGATGTACTACCGTGGTGCTCAAGTTGCCATTGTCGTCTATGACATATCCAGCCAGGTTCGTTGTGCATTCTATTTGATGGAAATAGGTGGCACAAATCCTGCAGGTTATTGCATTATAGTTGTTTTTTTTTAAATATAGGACTAGATAACAATTGAGTTTTTGTTTACAGGTTGGTTTTTCAGTTTTGTCACATAGGGGTGACACATTTCAGTGATTAAAGGTAAAAGTAGTTAAGCTGAGCGGGGCATGGGTTTGCTACTCCATTGCAAATTTAACCTTGACTCATATGAGGGTGTGAGTTTACAGTTCTCAAAACTGTGAAAATAAAAATTTTTGTAGAGATACCATTGGTACTGGTATCATTATTGTTGTTATTGTTTTTATTTATTGCTTAATTTATTAATGTTGTATTTATTTTTATTGCTGCTGTTGTTATGCCTTTGAACTTTTGCTATTGATGCGTAATTTTGTTTGTTATCTGCTGTATGATATGGAAGTAATGTACTCTTATTATGTCAGTGTCAATCGTGAATTTATATAGAGCATAATCGCAAAGCCTATAATGTGCTGTAAACAGTAATAAACTGAGAAAAGGTTTTCAGATTACGTTGGAAACTGTCATGCGAATGTGTCGGATCCCGCAAAGTGTCTGGTAATGAGTTGTTCACCATGGGACCAGCTACTGAGAAGGCTCAACGACCAAACATCAAACACTGATGTAGCGCACAGGACTGGACTCCCTACAGAGTCAGTCAATGACCTTGTTACCTTTGGTTCAGCTATATATGGCCATCAGAATGTACATATGTGTGGGCCTGACTGCCTGCCACTCATTGGCGTTGTTTAGGATACATTTGTGCGGGCCAAGTCGTGGGTGAAAGAGCTACAGAGACAGGCAAGCCCAAACATCGTCATTGCACTCGCAGGCAACAAGTCCGACCTGGCCGACAAGCGTCTAGTTGAGACTGAGGTATGCACAGCATTCCGTCTTCCATACAACCACTGTTCCAATTTCTGATGATGTTACTGGTTTTATATGCGTTGTTATTTACACTGAAAAATATTCGTATTGTGGAATCTTTGATGGGGACTCTGTCGTCAAGTGCTTTGCCACCATCGTCGGATTACTGCCTGTTAAATGCCGTGCTACTTGTCTTCAAGGGATCTCTTTCTAAGAAAACTGAAGGGAAGCCAGCTAACCAAGAAATTTAATTCTGTGATACTTTTAGTGATGCAGTCCTGATGCTTATGTATTTTTGTGATTGTTAACTGTTTCATGTGGTCTTGTGTGGTTACCGTGGGTTACTTTCAGTCACCTGGATGTGGTGAGCTCATTTCAATCATTAAGGTACTGACTCGGTGTTTTTAGGGTCGCATAATTTTGCACCACAGCTCGCCCATCTTTGAAGAATTCTAATGAGCAGTGAATGTGTACCCTGTTAAACTGATATACGATCTTGATAGTAGTTTAAGTTTGACAAAAATAATCATGTTCTGTAAGTTTTCTAGTTTTTCTGCTGTTCTTTTTAACTTGTTACTGAAAATATTCATATATTTAAACTCTGGCATATCGTTTTCAGAAATATCCTGATGCACCTTAAATATGTTGATTTACTATATTTTGTGGAATGTTTATTCTTTGGCCCACAGTGTACAGTGGTTTATTGCCCTACTTTGTATTATTTAAAGCACAGTCTCGGTGCACTGGAAAGGGTTAATGTCACTGTTGGTTGCAGGAAGCTCAAGCCTACGCGGATGACAATGGTTTGCTTTTCATGGAGACATCGGCAAAAACCGCTAGCAATGTGAACGAGATATTTATGGCGATAGGTTTGTATTAGGATTTGTTGCGGAAATTACTGCATGTTGGTTTGTTGGCAGATTCATCAATCCATTGTCCCTTGTTTAGAAAGAATTTGAAAATTCCTCCAAATATATGCAATACATTACAGGAGTAGACAGGCATGATACTTAAATGGGGATGTACAGGATATCGGGTTCTGGATTGCTGGATATCTGGCCATTTTTGATATCCAGTTCTGGCCCCGGGTCCTGCTGCAAGCCGCTTGATAATGAACACGATATTTTACATATTTATTACTAAGTCCCATCTTGGCAAATTGCAGTTTGTAAACAAACACTGAATTTGAGTAAAGAAGGATAAGTGGAAATAGAAAATCTAGTAGTGTTTGGCGGCTTTTTTACTATTAGGTTGAATAGTGCTAATATTGCTATATGCAAGACTTGTGGCAACAAACGTTTCCATAGCAATAATTTGAGGGAAATAGCAGTACACTATCTGGTTCTGGTCGTCTGATATCTCGCCAGCAAAGTACAGTTCCGGCCAGATTCCCAAAAAATGCAGTCTGGTACATCCCTGTACATAAAGTACTGACAACTATTTTAAATACTGAATAAATTATTTTAAATTGCATGCCATATGTAAAATTAACTGTGAATACAGAATAAATCTGTTGCAATATGTATTTTTAATGGTTTGTGATTAAGAGGACATTCTTCAAAGAAAGGGAAGGGAATTGAGGGTGTGTCAGTAGTAAGTGATTAATGCATATTTTGTTTAGTATTTTGATTAATTGTATTAACTCTATTTTTACCATGCACAGTCTGCTGATATAAATTTAGCAGACTTAAAAGCTGCTTCTAAACAGCCATATTGAACTGCAGTATTTGAGCATTGATCGATTCACACATGCACCAGTTAATGGCCATCTTAGGTGAACCAGAGCTATTTGATTGCCATGCTGATATTTTTTCTCCATCAGTAACGAAATATTACCTCTTACTGTCACCCAATCATCAGTATCAAGGCATTGAAGAAAACTTACGAGTTGTGGCTCCAACCAAGAAAAGTCGCCTACTGCGTCTACATTCTCACTTGTGCGATGCTATGTTAGCATGGAATGTAAGTAAGTAAGTATGTTATCAACTTATACAACGCCAAAGTCAAAAGAGTATCAGGGCATCGTTCTGAGCCTATGTCGCTGTCAACGATCGATACCAGTATCAAAATGACTGAATGGATCCAGCTTGATTTTGTTCATAGAGGCATCCATTGTTTTTGGAAGGGAATTTTCCAATGCTAAAGGTACGTCCATGTGGATGCTTGTCCCGGACTTTGAAGTTATAACTATTTTGCCACTTCACGTCGACTGTTGCAAGTATTGTCAGCAAGTAACTGCACTGAGCATTCACGTGAGTGTAGAACATGGTGGGTGCCAAGTGATTTCCGAAGGGAGGATATGTCGTACTATTTTTGTGCCAGTACTCAAAATAGTGGTGTTTTACGATTTGAGTATTTTATAATGTTTACGGTACTGTTTCACAGCGAGAAAACTGCCCAAGGCGGACACGTCTGCCACGACGCAGTCACGGCCGCGCGGCGTCAACCTCAACCAAGAGCCGTCTCAACCGGAATCTGGTGTTGCCGCCGGCTGCTGCAAGTGAGGCTGTCCGCCTTGCTGGGCCGAGTGGCTGACGACAGTTCCACTTTTAGAGAGTACACCGTGTCACTGGAGTAAATTATACCGTGAATTATTATATTTACTACTTAATGGTGTTCTGCAGTTGCGGCGGCCTGACGAGTCACCAGTGGTCGTGGTCACTGTCACTGTCACAGTATTTCCTTGTAGCTACGGCTGCAAGAAGATCGCAGGAAACAGAGATTGCGAAATCAACGTCGATTTTTGCAGAAGTTTGGAAAATTGCGGTGTTCAGTACTCGTAGTTATTTACTGCCTTCAGAGCAGTGAAACTAGCATGTTCGTGCCATGCCATGCCATCCATATAGGATCAGAATGCCATGCCACGAAAATAAGAAAAGTTTCTGAAACGGTAAATTTGGGATTAAAGTCGTGGTAAGTTACAAGCTGTTCTGCTTCTGATCCATACCGTCAAATGCCACCATTACATGACATTTTACGGGGTGATTTTGTAGATAGTCTGCCCATAGTCGTGGCTGTGGCACAGAATCACGGCAGTGACCAAAAGTCACAGCACGTGCCCTAAATAATGGTATTTGCAGTGATTGTGAAACTGTCATTTTCTTGCAGCCTGGATCATAGCTCTACATCTCGGCATCATTGTGTTCTTTATTGCTCATGCCCAACACTCACAGTGTATCAGGTACATGATTTTCCCAAATTTTTCTTTTCAAAACGGAAATTTATAAAGGATTTTTTGTTAGTTTTTGGCAGCCCTGCTAGTAAAAATGTTAATTGACACTGGTAGTAGATTGACAGTCGGTGCAAACTGTGAGTTTTTGGTGCATTGGTGATATCTGTATAAACTCGTTCCATGCTCCACAGAAATTTTTGCTTAATTAGGCAGTTGAATTTCTCAAGTTTGTGTAAACTGGGCCTGTCGGTCACTTTGAATTGTTAGAAATTGTGACTCACAGTCTCGATTTCTGTGCCGCTGAAACCATTAGTTTGGTGCCTCACCTGTTGTTTACACCTTGTGTGTCCGTTGGATTGCCGTCTGAGTTAGCTTCGTGGGTGGTCTTGAAAAGTTGTTGCTTTTTGTCCATGCCTGGACACTAGTCACGTTGTTCTGTGCCATGTTCGACAGTGATCTGTCAAGCAATGTGCTGACCTGTGAAAATTTAAAACCATCGTACACGTGTTCGCGTGCAAACATGGTTGCGGATGTGCTTTGATAGTGAATTGTGTTTGATACACGATGGAAGCGTTGTGTGCATCGTTGCAATGATGCAGCACTAAGTATATCCTCATCATAATGTGGTAATTTGAAATTGACGTGAGCGACCGCTTTGTATGTTAAGTTGCTCACTATATATTGAGATTCATACGTAGATGCTATAATCGTTCTTTATACTTGTCATAATTAGCCCACTTTGCCAACACTAGTGGGTGGGTGGTTGCGCAGGCGGCGTGCGACAGTAGCTACACCTGGTGAATGGGCGTGCGGCGGCTCGCAGTGGCGAATGGGCCCAACATTTTTCAAATGCTTCGTGTTGCATACAATTGTTAAGTATGGCTGAAACATACAGTATAGGCCTGTTCGATAAATTTTTGTGCCAACATGCCACTGTAAAACATTTACAAATGTTAAACAGTAACACTAAATGTTAACTAATTACTGATGATGAACTCCTTTTAGTGTGACTTGTGAGTTATCATTTAGAAATTGAGCTGTAATTACCAGTATGCAAATTTGCTGGTTTGAAGTTCTAATGGAGAGACTGCTTCTAAGATGATGGCCAGTAGCCATGTTTCTAAAACTTTTAAAAAATTGGAACTAAAAAGGGTTAGTGAAATAAGGTACAGCCAGGAAAATCAACTGGGAAATAAAATGCATGAATAGGCCAAGGTGTTTTTTAGTCGTTTTACCACTGATCGCCGAGCTATGCTCAAATGCTGCACTGTGTATTGTTATGAACATTGCAGAGTTGCATACCGGTACTGTTTCCGGGTTTGTGACCCTGTTTTCAGTTTTATATCAGCATTCGTTGAAAACCATTTTCATTAATTTCCTTAATTTACTTGATATGCAGTTCAGATACACCACAATTTGGATACTGGGAACTGTGCAATGAATCCATTGTTTTAGGTTTTTTTCGTAATTTTTCCCTACATTTATGTACAGTAGTTGGTGTTCCCACCGGTAGTCGATGTGTAAATATGATCAAAACCGTTCGTTAACAGTAAGTGCGTATGTGTTGCCTGTTGTGTGGTAAGTCTACATGCTCGTTGGCTGTATTATTATGTATACAATGTGTGACTGCAAGCTTGCAAATGTCTCCTATATGTTCACTGTATTTGCTAGCCGTGAATGCAGCAATCTTCACTGTTGTATGATATTGTTATGTAATGTAATATAATGTAAAAAAAAAGCACATCGTTGCCAAAGCATCTAGTGTGCTCTGTACATTAATACTCTGACAAGAAAAACTTTTTAAGTAGACTGACAAAAAGGTAAGTGCAGTGTGTCAACGTAAACACAGTTATGAAGTGAGTTCCATGTCGACTGGCCGGTGACAGCAAATGCCTAGTCACAGTATGTGATCCGCCAATGTCAGCTCACTCAGTTGATGGCCGGCAGTTGAACAAAGGTGCAGTGATGATGCTGTCTCAAGAAACTGGTGCCCAGTGTACCGACAGATACCGTGGAGCAGTGCCATCTTGGCATCGACGCATCATTATACAGACCTTTTGCCGAGTCAGAAGGTTTCATTGGTCAGCAGGTGAAATGTCAACAATTTTCGGTTAATGTAATTTTTAATTCCGTTAGTTGAAATGCTTATTTGAAGTTTATTATGGTTTAGTTTTAGTCCATGTTGCAGTGCCGACTGGGAAGTAGACTTGCATTGGTCCGAGAAACTGTGTAATAGCACTCCAAATTACCCCACAGGAAGGGAAACTTTGGGTTTACAGTCTGCCATAAAGCAAATATAAATATAAAAAGAATAGTTAACATAGCATAATGTTAACTGCAAAGGATCAGAAACTGCAAAAAAAATCATAAAAGATAATATTACTCAACATCACATTGTAAATCACAATTAGGCAAGGTGATGGTTATTAATATCGCCTTTTTATGATTGTTTTCAGTTATTGATCTGTTGCTGTTAACGTTATGGATAAAAGTTGTGTTTATATTTAGCAGCAGTAAGACCTAATGTGTATTATGTCATTCGTGTTGGCAAATTTTTGTTGCAGTTGATACACGAAATATTCTGTTGTCATGCAAAACTGGTCTGGTAATGACATTTGCATTTGCATGCTGATGTTTACTCAGTGCATGGCAGCAAAGTGTTAATACCCACACTGGCGTCGGCCGATTCGTTGGTAGAATGATCAGTGTCATCTCTGACTTTGTGTGTCTGTGTGTGCTCATACTCGAAAAGGAAATTGATTTGAGCTACCAGCTCCACAATTGGTACAAATTTGGTGCGAACTTGGCATTCATTGACCTGAGGTAGGTCAAAAGGTCAAGGTCACAGGGTTATGAAGTGTGCGCCCAGCATCGGTGTGCATGTCGGTATGGTTGCTTCGGTTTCAAGTTTGTATTTGGAAGCGTCTTACAACGAAGCTTCAGTATGTATTCTGTTAATCCAATATTTGTCGTCTTTGTTGTGTGCAAATATTTAAGTCTAACATTGCTCTTGGCCATTTGTTTCGTATCACAAGTTATACTTTGTGTAGTGAGAACAACTTATACGATGTTGCCATCATAAAAGATTGTAATTTCACAACTTACAAAATCCAACACTAGCTCGTTTTATGTACAGGTGTAATGTGCATGGCATTCCAGAGAAAGGAGTACAGTAAATGGGATTCAACAGTAAACATCTAATGTTGGTAGTTAATTTTTTAGCAAGTTTCATTGAATACTGTATTTTTCTAACAGGACAATCAAAAACTGTTTAACAGTTTTAGTATCACTTCGTTCACGTGTCTGGCAAGCGTAAATTATTCCAGGATATTGCGTTGCTGTTTACCGACAGTAATTTGTGAATTTATTAATTCATGAGTTTGCTGAGAGGATGTCTGTGTAAGGAATATTTTGACACTAGTCCGGTAGGCCACTGCACGTTTGGTTGTTATTACAGTTAGGTGTTGAATTTACTTTCAAATCTCTTAGTCCAACCAACATCATGACTGATTGCAGTATAGTCGGTTGCTGTAGTGCTGCTGTGTATTATCACCTGTCAGAGCTGTTCATTATGACATGAAAACATTCAATCATTGTTCCTCTGATGTCTGAAGATTTGATATACTTCAGTGGATTTTAATGAATGTTTCCAAATTGGTACTGATGATAACTACTGCATTATTGCTCGTACTTTTGTTTTGCCAGCACGCTTTCATCCTCACTACAGCAATTAAAATAAGTTAAGTATAATAATTCATTTGTCACAGGTTGGTATAGTCAACAAACTGAAACTTTGTCTCAAATTTAAATGCATCTGGTATATAGATTAAACAGTAAAACCATTATCATAATCATCAAGAGTCGTGTACTCTATGAGGGCCGTCGCGTCAGTCCACCAATGTGACCATGGCATATAGCACTCTTCCATAATCGAAATCTCCAAGTGTGTTGCCGGGGGTGTCTCAAAGAGTTGATCTGTTTCTCACCATTTGATGTGAACGACCTGGAAGTCAGTTTAGTGATACTTGGACGTGACTTCAAGGAGCCATTAGTAAAGTATTAGTTGTTATAGGTGCCATAGTCACCTGTGATTAGTGTCTGTTTTAGTGACTGGCCAGTTTCAGTATTGATATACATCAGTCTTCACTGGTGCTGGAACACGGCTCGAATTGGCTTTAAAATCATGAAATCGTGGCTACTCTACTACGTATAATCTTGCTCAGCAAAGAACAATAAGAGGGCTTAGCAGTGGCTTGCATATCGCGAGATAACCCCTCTCCTCTTGCACCAGAAATCCCGGCATCATCTCATCCGAAGATCCGGGTAAGGCATTGTCAGTAAGTAGCAAAGACATCCATCTATCCAAGCATGCAAAGGTATCCGGGATCCATTGCACCCTGTGACCACAATGCACAGACGGACACTGACATCGTAGCATAAGCTAAAAATGTTCAATACATTTTCGCGTAAATCGTTTAAACG
>Ga0209782_1002217_pt1 | contig 10728 bp, 15 predicted proteins | sample WorMetmaBAHAMAS1_FD_187390 | JGI IMG/M metagenome (GOLD analysis project Ga0209782, IMG submission 187390) | Marine gutless worms symbiont microbial communities from Max Planck institute for Marine Microbiology, Germany - Inanidrilus... | ecosystem: Host-associated > Annelida > Digestive system...
CTTCTCCTCAAGGCTCCAGCTGCGCCGGCGACGCCCCATGACAATAGTTCCGTTGTGTCCATTTATCGCTAATGGATACTAACGGCAGGCAAACTTCGCTGTGAAGGGCGGGTTGCTCGGACGCTTATGGTTGCTCGGACGCTTACGAAAGAACCACGCCGTACGAGTTACCAAAGTCGGCGTTCAGCTTACAATGTGGGCCATGCTTGGGGCCGCGCCGCGCGAGCATATGCAAAAGGCGTTTATTCAGCGCCGCGAGCAAATTGTTGGTGGTTGCGTGCAGCTACATGTTGACGTGGAGGTCTACAACGACCTGCACAATGACCAGCCGCCAATTCAGATGCTTCTTGATTTTAGGGATGATGTTGAAGAGCGACTGAACTGGGATAGGGGCGATGACGCGGCCTAATCACTCGCCTTCTTCCACCTTGCCTCGGCAGCAACTCTAGCAATCTCCGACCGCTGTTGCGGAGTAAGTGCGCTGGCTCGTGCCCGCCCGCCTTTCTTACCGCCCTCGCGGACTCCTGCCTTGGCATCCAAATCTTCCTCGACCTCTCCCGTCGCGATCTTCGCCACCATGACGGCGGCGCCGATCACGTCAGCGGGGCGCTTCTCTCCTTTGGGGCCTTTAGGCATCTTCAATTTTCCTTCGGTAATCTGCCAATCTTTTTGGCTTCATCAACAACAATCTTTCCCAGGCCCGTTATCTTTGGCCCTAAGTCAGTGCGGTCAATGACGCCTTTTTGGATAAGATCATTTTCGATGCTCGCAGGTATGCTCACGCCAACTTTCTTTGCCGCTTCAATCCAGCGCAACTCTTCATCGGTGAAATCTGAGGGGCCTGTCATCGCCGCGCCTCCAATGCTTACCGAAAAGCATACCATGGAAGTGCGGGTGTGTGGACGGGAAGTCAACCCCAGCGGATTTCAAACTGAGACACTACCCGAGAGCCGCACGTCGATGTCGGGGTGGCGGGCGCTGAACCCCTCGATCCGCGGCACCAGCCACTTGCCGGCGAACGATGGCGCCACGCTGACCGTCAGCATCCCCCCCCCCATCGTCGGAGGCGCCGATCGCCGCGGCGGCCCTGGCCAACATATCGAAACCCTCCGTCAGCAACGGAAGGCAAGCCTGTCCGGCGTCGGTGAGCCGGACCGCGCGGTTGAGCCGGCGAAACAGCGGCACGCCGAACCAATCCTCAAGCTGGCGGACCTGATGGCTGATCGCTGCCGGCGTCACGGCGAGTTCGCCTGCGGCGCGGGAAAAGCTCAGGTGCCGGGCCGACGCCTCAAAGGCTCTGAGCGCGTTGAGGGGCGGAAGCCGGCGCATCACACCTCGCACACGTTCAAATTTTTCTAACCCATCTCATGATGACTTCTCGTTTGTCAATCCGCTTTTTTCAATAAATTATAAGCATCAGAGCCTCAGAGAACCCATCCGATCAGGACAGGTTTTTCTAACTAAAGGCAGAGGAGTTAAGGACATGCACAGTATCGGAACTACTCATAGCGACATCGAACGGGCGATCGCCCGCGGCCATCAGGAACGGTCTCGCGTCGCCCTGGACCTGTTGGACCGCCTCGGACGGTGGTTCGGAGAGATCCTGCGTCCGGCCGCCGAACGGTTCCGCCGCTGGAACAGCGAACGCCAGGCCGTCGCCGAACTTCGCGGTCTCAGCAACCGAACCCTCGCCGACATGGGGCTGCATCGGTCGCAGATCCGTGCCGTGGTCCGCGCCCTTGAGGACGAGGTCACACCAGTCCCCGCCGCCGAACTCGTCGAGGTGCCCGTGGCCCGGTCGGAAAACCTTGTTCCCTTCCCGTCGACGAGACGGGCGCATCGGAACCACGTCCACAGCACCGATGTCGAACCGATCCGCGCGGCGGGCTAAGCGATGAAGGAAACTAAAGACGCCAAGCGCAGGCGGCCGGATCGAGCGATCCGGCCGTCGGGCGCCGCGAGGCCTACTTGGGTTCGAGGATCTGCTTGCCCCGATACATCCCGGTCGCGAGGTCGATGTGGTGCGGCCGCCGCAGCTCGCCAGAGGACTGATCCTCGACGTAGGTCGCGCGCTTCAGCTTGTCGTGCGCCCGGCGCATGCCCCGTTTCGATCGGGTGATTTTCTTTCTGGGTACGGCCATCGTCCTGATCCTTTGCGTGTCCGTAGGCGCCATCGGTTGAGGCGGACCCTCGGAAGGCGGTTTGTATAGCGGTCGAGCCGCCGAACGGCCAACAAAAAAGTGCCCCACCCTTGCCCACGACACCCGCTTGTGACATATCAAGGTTGCCAACGAACCGACGCGGCGGGCGGAAGACATGTCAACAAATTCCGAAAAATCAACCAGTACCGAATCGATGTTTACGAATAGGGTGAGCGTGGAGCAGGTCGAGGAAGGTGTCGACCTGGCACCGAAGTTCGATGAACACGGCCTGATCCCGGTGGTCACCACCGACGCCGACACGGGCGAGGTGCTGATGCACGCCTACATGAACGCCGAAGCGTTCGCCCGTACGATCGAATTGGGCGAGGCCGTCTACTGGAGCCGCTCGCGCCAGGTCCTCTGGCACAAGGGTGCGACCAGCGGTCTCGTGCAGACGGTCGTCGAGATGCGCATCGACGACGACCAGGACGCGGTATGGCTTCGGGTCAAGGTCGAGGGCGACGCCAGTTGCCACGTCGGCTACCGGTCATGCTTCTACCGCTCCATCCCCACTGGACCGGGCGCCGCCGAGGGTCCGGTCACCCTCACCTTCGAGGAACACGAGAAGACCTTCGATCCGAAGGAGGTCTACGGCGACGCCCCCAACCCGACACGGCTCTAAGCCTCGGACGGCGCGACGGTCTGTTGTGCCCAGGCGGCGGCGCCCTTGACGGTAGCGTCATCGCCCAATTTGGCGACGACGACCTTGTAGGTGCCCTTGAACGACGGCATCACCTGACCATCGAGTCCGGCAACAACCTCTTCGCGATACAGATCGGGCATCTCCTCGACCAGCCCGTCGCCCGGGACCACCCTGTCCGGCGCCAGCGTGTTGACAACCCCGGCCATTGCCCAGCCGACCGTCCGGGCCGCCTCGCGGACAATCGACTCAACTGCCACGTCGCCGCCGGCGATGGCCTTGGCCAAAGGACCGCTGCGAATGGCTCCGACGTCCGTTCCTGACAGTTCGAGCAGTTTGGGGGCCTCGCCGCGGTAGGCCGCCGCGGCCGCGGCGGCCGAAACCGCAAGGCGTCCCGCCACGGTTTCGAGGCATCCCCGGCGCCCGCATCCACACAGCGCCCCGCCGCGAATGACCGGAATGTGGCCGATTTCCAGGGCCGAGCCCTTGCGGCCGCGCAGAATCGTGCCCTCATAAACCGCGCCACCACCGATCCCGGTTCCCGGGAACACCCCGAGCGCGCAGCGCGCACCGCGCGCGGCGCCGAAACGGTATTCGCCGTAGGTGCCGGCATCGACGTCGTTGGCGATCACCGCCGGGCAGCCAAAGACCTTTTCCAGTTCGGCCCTGACCTTGGCGTTCTTCCAGCCGAGGTTCGGGGTTTCGAGAACGATTCCCCTGTCGAGATCGAGCGGTCCTGGACATCCGACACCGATGCCGGCCAGCCGGTCGCCCCCCACTCCGGCCGCGTCGAGCGCCTCAGAGATGGTCGCGGCCATGCGTTTCATGCCGCCTTTGACGCCGTCGTGGCCGCGCGTCCTCTTTCGCAGACGGGCCAGCGGCCGAAAGCGATCGTCGTAGACGACCGCCAGCATCTTGGTGCCGTCGAGATCGAACCCCACCCAGACTTGTCGATCCGAATTCGTCGCCATCCCCCTCCTCCAGATCTACGCTGACGGCAAAACCTTCCCCGCAGCGATGTGTTCCGCCGGCGACGGCCAGACCGCCGACAGCCGCGGCAGAATCCGGGTTTCCGCCCGGCTGACGTCACCAGGAAAATCGATCTCGATCCACGGCAGGCCGGTAATGTCCTCAAATCCGAAGGTCCCGCCGGGGGACTCGACAAGAACCTTGCGCATCGCGTCCTCGCACGGCGCATCCACACCGTGCTGATCCATGACGTCCGCGCACGCATCGGCCAATCGGACCGCCATCTCGGGCGCGAGCTTGAGGAAGCCCGGCCATTCGCCGACGACGTCGAACGTGCCCGAAACCTGCTTGCCGAACTCGACCGGCCGGCCGTCGCGGATGCAGAGCTTGACCGGTTCGTCTCCCGGCTCGAAATCGCGATCGACGAGAAAGCAGTTGGCGTGTACGGAACCGACCAGTTGTTCCATCAGCCGCGGATCGTAGAGCACGTCGGCGTCCATGATCACGACCGATTCTCCAGCGCCGAGCACATCCCGCGCCGTCCACAGCGAGACCACCGAACCTTCGTGATAGCGAGGGTTGTGCACCGGGTGAACGAAACGGCGCGAAACAAAGCGGTGCGCCTCTGCCAGCAGCTCGTCCTTGCGGTAGCCGACGACCAGAGAGAGTTCATCGAAGCCCAATGCGGTCAGGGTTTCCAGGTGGCGCCGGAGCAGCGACTTGCCGCCGAATTCCAAGAGCGCTTTCGGCGGCCGGTCGTGATCGTCGCCAAACAGTCGCCGGCCGACCCCGGCCGCCAGCATGATCGCCCTCATTCGCCCCTGCTCCTCGCATCGGCAGGCGACTAGAAGACGTTTTTTTCATCGATGTTTCAACACGCCGTCATCAGCGCGTCATGAAACGCGACCAGCGGAAACTCTCGGGACGGCGCGCAACGCGTGTCCACACCGGAAGCAGGTCCTCGGCCAGAACGTCATGCCACGATGGATGGTTCCGCTCGATGTCAACGCGGGCCGCCTGCGCCATGGCAATCCGGCGTCCGTCATCGGCGAACAGATCGGCAATCGCGTCGGCCCAGATTTCGGGGGACTCCGAGTCCATCACCACGCCGTCCACTCCCGGCGTGCGGACGTGAACAGCACCGCCACCGGGACCACCCGCAACGATAACGGGGGTGCCGCTGGCCTTGGCTTCGAGAACGACGTTCGGCGTGATCTCGATCCTGGACGGAAACACGAAGACATCTGCCGACGCGTAGATCCGTGCCAGATTGACCTGCCCCAGCGCCCCGGGGCACACCGCCTTCGCCCCCAAGAGATCGCGAATCGCGCCGCGCTGGTCGCCGTTGCCGGCAAATATCACCGCGAGATCATGCCCGCGATCCAACAGGTGGCGGGCAACCAGGGCCACGGTCATCGCCCGCTTGCCCGAATCGACGCGGCCAGCGAAGACAATCAACGGCACGTCGGTCCTAACTCCGAACGCCGCGGCAAGGCCATCGCGGTCGCGCTTGATCGGGTGGAAGGCCATCTTGTCGATGCCCCGGCGGAGGACCGAGTGGTTTATCCGGTCGACATCGTTCGCCGATGCCGGTGCATTCTGCCCGGAGACGAACACCCAACGGCTGCGCCGCAAGTGGCGGGCGGTGGCGCGATCCATCGCCCGTCCCAACCGGTCGGGCAGCCGATACCGGTCGAGCAGCAGACGGGCAAGCCGCCCGGAACCGACGAGACGGGATATGGGCTCGCGCGCATACGCTCGGGCGAACGCGGCGGCGTCCGTATGCATCGATGTCACCAAGGGCCGCCCGGTGAGCCAGCTGTAGAAACGAGCGGTCCGCGCAGAGGCGAACAAACCGTCGGTCGTGTGGATGACGTCATAGTGCCCCAGCCAGCGCAGCAGCCCTGGATGCAGCGGTGCGATATCGGTGGCGTCCGGAGCCCCGTTCGCGCCGACCAGCCGTGCCGTGCTCAACACCGGCGGCAACGCGACGAACCGCACGTGGGGCGCGAGATCCGTGAAGCAAGGCCGCCGGCCCTGGACATGGATTGTCAGGTCGAGGTCGTCGGGGAAATCGCGGGCGGCTTCGGCGAAACGGTCCCAGCATTTGACGTGGCCGCCGGCACCGGCGTGCCGTTCCAGATCGACGAGGACGCCGACACGAACCGGTCCATATCCGCGAACGAGCGGCTTGGACGACAGGACTGGGGTCGGCCGGGCCGACCGCCGGGATGCGGTGTCGAGATACACGAACGGACGAATTCGGCCTCGTATGGCGCCAATGCGCACCCATTCGGGACGCTAGCAGCGGCCGGGGAGCGGGCAAAAGAAGGTTTGATGTCAGCCCGACGCGCCGCCGAGATAGCCGTTGTCGCGGAACCATGCGACGGCATCGGCGAGCGCCTCGCCCGAAGGCCGAGGCGCATAGCCCAGGTCCTTCCTAGCCTTGTCGCTGGAGAAGTACATCCGTTTTCGCGCCATGCGGATGCCGTCGAGGGTAACGAACGGCTCGCCCCCGGCGATCCGATCCCAGGATTCGGCAAACCAGGCCACTGGCACGATCAGATTGTGCGGCAGGCGCATGGCGGGCGGCCGCCGGCCGGTGAGGCGGGCGATCTCGGCGAGGATATCGGCAAGCGCCATGTCCTCGCCGCCAAGAATGTAGCGCTCGCCGATCGTGCCTTTCTCAAAGGCCAGCCAATGCCCCTCCGCCACGTCGTCGACGTGCACGACGTTGAGGCCGGTATCGACGAACGCCGGCATCCGGCCTGCCGCCGCCTCGACGATCATCCGGCCGGTCGGCGTTGGCTTCACGTCGCCCGGACCGATGGGCGTCGACGGATTGACGATGACCACCGGGGCTCCGGCCTCGGCAATGAGCTGCTTCACGGCTTCCTCGGCGCGGAATTTCGACTGCTTGTAGGGCCCGATCATGTCGCCGAAGCCGACCGGCGAGTCTTCGTTCGCCGGTGTTCCGTCCTTGTGGATGCCGAGCACCGCGACGCTGCTGGTGTAGACGATTCGCCGCACACCCGCGTCCATGCCCGCGCGAATCACCGCCCGGCTGCCGTCCACATTGGCGGCAAACATCGGCGCCGGGTCGGGCGCCCACAGGCGGTAGTCGGCGGCGACGTGAAAGACGCCGTCGCAGCCGTCAGCGGCGGCGGAGAGCGACCGGCGATCGGTCAGATCGCCCTCGAAGACCTCGACATCGAGACCATCGATGTTGCGCCGGTCGCTTACCGCGCGCACGAGAACGCGGACTCGCCGGCCACGGGCGAGCAGGAAGCGCGCCACCGCCGCGCCGACGAATCCCGTTGCTCCGGTGACCAGATCAGTCATCGATTGACCCCGCCGAGATGAGCGAAAACGGATACTATCGGATGGATGGTCGATTAACCCTAAATTATTAAGGATTTATCGGCCCTTTTCCTTTCGTCATATCCAACGTATGTTCCGTCGAGGATGCTTGACCTCGGTTTTCGACAGGTTTGCGTATCTTGTCAGCACACACTTATGAGCCTTTGCGCGTCGTCCTGGCGAACCCGCGCGGTTTTTGCGCCGGGGTCGAACGCGCCATCGAGATCGTCGAACGCGCCCTGGAGCGATTCGGCCCGCCCGTCTACGTGCGCCACGAGATTGTCCACAACAAGCGTGTGGTCGAAACCTTGCGCACCAAGGGCGCCGTCTTTGTCGAGGAACTCGAGGACATCCCCGATGGTGCCGTCACCGTGTTCAGCGCCCATGGGGTCGCCGAGGACGTGGAGTCGGAGGCCGGGCGGCGCGACCTGCCGGTCATCGACGCCACCTGCCCGCTGGTCTCCAAAGTCCACAAGGAAGGCCAGAACCACGCCAACAAGAGCCGCGAGGTCATCCTGATCGGCCACGAAGGACACCCCGAGGTCGAGGGCACGCGCGGGCGCATCCCGGGCAGCGTGCACCTCGTGTCGACGGCCGAGGATGTGCCCAATGTCCGCGTCGCCGATCCCGACCGCGTCGCCTACATCACCCAGACGACCCTCAGCGTCGACGACACGCGCGACATCATCGATGCGCTGAAGAAGCGCCTCCCGAGGATCGTAGGCCCCGACGTCAAGGACATCTGCTACGCCACCCAAAACCACCAGCAGGCGGTGCGCGACCTCGCCCATCAGGTCGACGTGCTGCTCGTCGTCGGTGCGCGCAACAGCTCCAACTCGAATAGGCTGCGCGAGATCGGCACCGAGTTCGGCGTGCCCAGCTATCTGATCGACGACGCCACCGCCCTTCAGGACGCCTGGCTCGATGGCGTCCAAACCATCGGCGTGACGGCCGGGGCTTCGGCGCCCGAGGAACTGGTGCGCGAAGTCATCGATCGGCTCGGCAAGGTCCGCGACGTAACGGTTGACGAGTGGGACGGCGTCGCCGAGCACATGCAATTCAAGCTGCCCCGCGAGCTTGCCAACGTCGGCGCGGCGCGCGCCTGAGGGAACGGATCGGCATGGCTATTCCACTCATCCAGAAGGTTCGCATCGGCGGCTACATTCTGGGGCGCAAGCTGCGCGGCGTGCAGCGCTATCCGCTGGTGCTGATGCTGGAGCCGTTGTTCCGCTGCAACCTGGCCTGCCCCGGATGCGGCAAGATCGATTACGAAGACTCGATCCTCAACAAGCGGCTGAGCGTCTCTGAATGCCTGGGCGCGGTTGACGAGTGCGGCGCGCCGGTGGTGTCCATCCCCGGCGGCGAACCGCTGCTGCAAAAGGAGATCGTCGAGATCGTCGAGGGCATCATCGCCCGGCGCAAGTTCGTCTATCTCTGCACCAATGCGCTGTTGCTGGAAAAGCGCCTCGACCGGTTCACCCCGAGCCCCTATCTCACCTTTTCCGTCCATCTCGACGGCCTCGAGGAGCACCACGACCGCGCCGTCGATCAGCCCGGCACCTTCAAGCGCGCGATCTCGGCGATCCGCGCCGCCCGTGCCCGCGGCTTCCGCGTCAACGTCAACTGCACTCTGTTCGACCAGATGGACGCCGACGAAGTCGCGGCGTTCTTCGATTTCTGCACCACCGAGCTGGATGTCGAAGGGATCACAGTGTCGCCGGGCTACGCCTACGAACGGGCGCCCGACCAGGAGCACTTCCTCAACCGGTCGCGGACCAAGCAGCTCTTCCGCGACGTGTTCCAGCGGCAAGGCGATGCCCAGTGGCGGTTCACCCAGTCGCCGCTGTTCATGGACTTCCTCGCCGGCAACCACAGGAGTACCGCTGCACGCCGTGGGGCAACCCGACGCGCAACGTGTTCGGCTGGCAGCGGCCCTGCTACCTGCTCGGCGAGGGCTATGCCCGCACCTTTGCCGAGTTGATGGAAGAGACCGACTGGGACAGCTACGGCACCGGCAATTACGAAAAGTGCGCCGACTGCATGGTCCATTGCGGTTACGAGGCGACGGCGGTCAACGACACCTTCGCCCATCCGCTGAAGGCGCTGGCGGTCGCCCGAACGGGCCCTCGGTCGGATGGCCCCATGGCGCCCGATATCCCGCTCGACAACCAGCGTCCCGCCGAGTTCGTCTTCGAAGGCCTGGTCGAGCGGCTCTCAGAGCAGACAGAAGTGCTCCCCGGCGAGCGCAGCGACGCGGCGTAGGGACGCCAGCGCCGTCCCCGTATCGGTCGCCAGCCGGAACAGCGTCGGCGTCTCCCAGGGCCGCCGCGCCCATCCCGAAAACACCGCCGTGAACATCGGCCGGCCGTCGTCGCCGATGGTGTTGGCAATCCACTCGGGGATGGACCGGCTTTGCGGATCGGCGACGGCGCGGACCGCCAGGAACGGCACGCCGGCTTCGGCCACCGAATGGGTTTCCATGTCGACGCCGGCGGCGCCTGTCGCCTGATACAACGCGTCCTTTTCGGCCGCCGACAACAGCGCCCGATCGCTCCCCGCGATCGCCGCCGCGACGATGTCGGGTTCGCCGGCACTCTTGGCGACGAGTCTGTCACGCCATTCGGCATCGCCATCCCATCGGCGCCCGCCGGAGCCGAATACGGAGGCGGCGGCAATCACGGTCCCGGGTTCGATCGCCGGATCGAGGCCGCCGGCGACGCCGAAGCTGAGCAGCGCAGAGCATCCTTCGCCGACGAGCGCCCGCACGACCGCCGGGTGGCTCCGGTCGTATCCGTCCTGGGCCAGCATGCCGAGACAGCGCGCGGTGACATCCGCGGTCGGCGGATCGAGCAGCGCCCCGTGGTCGGCGAACGGAATGTGCTGGAGGAAGTCGTGGTCGTTGTCGGCGTCGAAGGTGCCCCAGCCGCCGTTCTCGGACTGCATGCCGAGGATCCATTCGATGCCGCGCTCGATCGCTTCGTCGGCCTCCGGATCATCGGCGCGCTGCAATCCCATGACCACGACCGCCGTGTCATCGACATCGGGATAGTAATCGTTCCAGTACTGGAAGGCCCAGCCGCCCGGCCGCACGCCGGGACGGACCTCGGCCCAATCGCCGGCAACGTCGAGGACTTGACGGCCGCGCAGCCAGTCACAGGCCTTCTCGACCACCGGATCGGAAATCTCATAGCCGGCTTCGAGCATTGCGTGGAGCGCGAGACCCGTATCCCACACCGGCGACAGGCAAGGCTGGCAGTATCCCTCGCCGTTATGGAAGACGAGGAGCTTTTCGATGGCACCCCTAGCAGGCTGTTGAAGAAGTCGCCCGCTCGGCTTTGAGGGTGGTCTCGTCGCCGAGGTGGTATGCAAGTTCGATCTCGAGCGTGCCGTTGTCGAGCAGTTCGGCCGATCCAGCCCCGATGGCCTCGTCTATTTCGTCGAAGCCGTCCCAGGTGAAGAAAACCATCGACCGGCTGTATTCGAGATCGAGGCCTGCCTGCATTGCGCCGAAGGCGATCTCACCGTGACCATCGGCCCGGATGATCATCATGGCGGGTT
>Ga0209782_1002218_pt1 | contig 10727 bp, 6 predicted proteins | sample WorMetmaBAHAMAS1_FD_187390 | JGI IMG/M metagenome (GOLD analysis project Ga0209782, IMG submission 187390) | Marine gutless worms symbiont microbial communities from Max Planck institute for Marine Microbiology, Germany - Inanidrilus... | ecosystem: Host-associated > Annelida > Digestive system >...
GCGATAACGTGTACGCACGGTGCGGTTTACTGCTGAACGTTGAGTTGCAGCGCCGTACCTAAACTTGGAAAGCATATCCAAAACGCGTTTGTTTCTATTGGCTTTCAACAGCCCATCCCCTACAGCCAGCAGCCGACCAGTCTGAATGATAGAATGAACCAGACACGCATCTTTTGACGCATTTACATTTAAATAATTACCGCGCTTTATAAGCGTTCTCTATCTTACTTACTTACTCCAGCCAACTATACCGCGTACAGAATAGCGAGTAACGAGGACTGGGCCTATATAGCTCGAGTGCTGCAGATATTTTTATCGTCGCCGAGAAACGAGCGACAGACAGACACCGGCGTACACGTGCGTCTGAAGCGATGCTGATTAGCTGTCTCGAGTTACACTGTCCGTCGGTATACGCGGCGATGTGTCCGTGCGTTAAGCAGATTCCACCAGGTCCAAACCTACGTGACGAAACACGCTGTCGGACGCCGCCGATGCGTCGTCTGAAATCCGCTTTAATCTGACATCGCGCTGCATATGCACCCACCGGCTGCGTAGGCCTGTATCAACCAGCGGCTTATAGGCAGAAAACTATTTCGGGAGGGCCCGGCTGAACCGGCGAAGCAGTGCGCGGCGCCATTAAGTATGTTTCTTCCAAAAGCCAGAACAGCTTAATTTCAAGGGTATGGCGACGCCGCCTATTCCCAAATTACTGCAGCCACGGCGAACATGGTCGCTTCACAGCGCACGACCCCAGTTCTCCGTCGATCAGGGACCAGCCAGAACTTTCAAACGGTGTGAGCCCACCATTATCCTTGGCGTTTTCTTCTCATCATTTCATGCACCCTGTCACAGTGTGCTGTCTTTGTGTTTGTGGAGCCTTTAGCCTCTAGCTATCCCTGCCGTGGCTGTGACCAATCACGGCACACTCGATTAAATAAAACGGTGTTAGATGAGTAACAGAACACTCATTTAAATTCATATTCAAAGGTCACATTCAGTGGATAGACACGAGTGAACTAAGACGTCTAAATTTTAAAAGGGGCACATAACCTTTTAAATATGCCACTGGCGACACACCTTAATTCCTTCAGCAGCTTGAACTGTTGCGGAAAATGACAATTTTCAATTTTTAAGACACCAATGGAGTTTGGAGTGGGCCTGTAAATCATTACACGGATTTCCGGTCCAAAAAACTAAACAGGATAAATGTATATGAAAGGTTAATAAATGAAACTTTGTTTTTAAGTAACATAAATATTTATGTACAATTACTGATAGCATCATAATTTCTGTATGCTATAAAACACCTCACAAGTCAAAAATGCACCCAAATAAAATCATACGCTCCTAAACAAAAACTAAGCAAAGAACACATTCGAGTATACTGTCAAACTGTATAGAAATATCTAACAAACTGTTCTTGATGGAGGATCAAGCTCAGACCGACCGTGTTTGACCTTTGAAGTTTCCTTGTCCTCCAATCCCAGGAGAGCTATGGTCATGACCCATACACATGCAAAAGGTCATAGGTCATTTGATTCAAAAGTTAAGAGTGGTAACGGATGGACAGAGGCGAGTGTATTACCTGCTGTGCTATTGCGGTCGGTATTGAATTCTCTTAGGTCCGGTTTTTCCACAGCAAATTAATCTCCCGTTAATTTAATCCGGCAGATAATGATCAATTTACTCACGTCGTTTTTCCACCGGCAGTTCGTCAATTAAATCGTCCTAAACGGACAATTTAATTGACGAACTGCCGGTGGAAAAACGACATCTGAGTAAATTGATCATTATCAGCCGGATTTAATGCCGAATTAAATTAACGGGAGATTAATTTGCTGTGGAAAAACCGGACCTTAGTGGTAAGAGTGAGGTGCACTAAGTGTATATTGCAACTAGAAACCTAAGCAGTCTATCGGCATGCAATGCATACCCACATCGGCAGCACATTCAATAACAATGACCTTTTACAATTTGATCTCATGGTCAATGCATGCTATGCGACTGCCATGCACTGTATGTCTACCAAGTTTAGTGTTGATAGCTCAAGCTTTTGTCGTTTTAGAGCATGGACACACAAGATAGGCAAACAGACACACATACACACACAGTCACAGACGCCACTGATCGCCCTACCCACAGCTTTGCAACTGCTGCTGTGAGTAATTACTATCAAATGTGATACCATCATATATCACTAGTTTTTTCATCACCATAGTTAGCTCACTATGAACTGTTTCTATTTCCACGGCACCAACTGAACGTGAAAATCAGGTAATACCCACCAGAACTTAAGTTAAGTAACATCATCTTAATAATCCATCAATTTCGACAGTGATGGATACAAGAAATAATGCAAATGCAGTATCTCTCAACACACAAAGCAGTGCATTATGAAATGTACAATGAAAAGCAGAAAATAATTTTGGTGCAATAGTGCATAAATACACAGATAACCAAATTAAATGGTTTTACTTTAAACAGTATTGACATAACTTGGCATTACCATGGTAAGTATTACCTAAACTTGCTTGACACTGACAGCATGATCATTACGGGCAATACTACAATCACAATCATTATACTGTTAGTATCCAAAATATTTCACACAATTTTCCACATTCTTACTTCATCTTTAGATACACACATAATATTTATATGCTATCAAGTGACAGATGTACAATTAAAACTAAAATACACACAAATCTAAAAAGTATCTAAAAGACACATTAATTAGACAGACACATCCCTTGTGATGAAAGCACTTTTGAGTTGGCAATTATCCTATCAAAACTCTGTATGCAGACTCAGCAGTGCCCAGACAACAGAAGTTTGGGCTGTTCTGGCTAAATGATTAAATAAGGTTTCAGGCAACTAAAGCAAGGTTTAGCCGCCTTGTGCAATGCCTGGTTGCACACCATATCTGTATGGGATAGGCACACCATAGTCTAGAAGAAATTATTTACATAGCTGCATGAATAATACAATGAGTAAAACTCGATCAATATGACACCTTATTACACACTATGCATATCTCAAGATGTGCGCAATTCAATTACTGTCAAAACAGAAATAAACAAAATACAGCATTTTGTTGTTAGCAGCAGATCAGTAAAATCACTGAACCTATGTGTACAGTAAGTAATGATTTTCCCTAAATAATTTTTACCTACCAAAAAAGACTATTAATGTAATCATCAATAAAACAGCGACTATCATACCAAGTTTAAGTAAGTAAAACATATAAGGGCAACTGCTTGTAAAGCCTTAAGAAAAAACTGGTTTACCATGCTATGGGCCAACAACAAAAATATTACAAGATTTGTTTCTTTTGAACAAAAACATTATCGAAACATTAAAGGGTGAAAAAAGTCAACTTTTCAGTTCTTTATGATGAATTAGCATTCTGCACTCAGACAGAAAACAATTAAAACAATTCGGTGAGCTATGCTGAACTGCCATAAGGAAAGAGACTGCAGAATTAGCAAACCTGAAACGGTCACTTGATGCCTATAAATCCATAAAACAATGAGGCTGGTAAATGTATGCAACCCTGTAATTTTGGTACCAAAAATGCACCAGACAAATCTATTACCCAATTTCTAAAAACCAGAGAATTGTACACCATACCCAAATGCAGTGGTGGTACAAAGCATCTCCACAAATATTCACAACAATCTCGTCCCACAATATTGCTCTTTACAACTAGCACTGTCCATTGTACCGGTGACACAAACAGACAAATGGCTTATTTAATTAAGGCAAAGCTTATGTATATATACTTTCTGAAAGCCTTCAACTCCGTTCATGTTGTGGTGAACTGATGATCACCAGCAGTGGCAAAGAAAAAATAACTCAGTATACCTCTGGCAAATGAGGTGTTAACCAAAGTCCACTGAGGTTTTACTCTCTGGACCTGGGATAAAAGTCGAAACCACAGTTAGTGTTCACAATATGTATAAGCTTTGATTAAGAGAATGTGTGTGTGTGAATGTGCATGCCAGGCAACAAAATGCAATACGACCAACCAGAGACCGTCTTATTACTGTGACTGGTTTCTACAGCAATAAGAACATTTATCGTGAATTTTTCACAACAGCCAGAAAAGTGGTCAACAGTTACATCCAAACACTGTATGCAATGTTTTCATTTCAAACATGTACAAAGTCATTGCAATGCAAAGTGTAATGTTTCCCCGGTCTGCACTGAGATCTCACATTATAACTGAAAATTTTGGAATAAGAGTGCTGCTATGGATGGCAACATGCCTCACCGCTACGGGAACTCACATGCCATATGGGATCATACAGCGTTACCTGCCACCTGCCTGAGGTGACATTCCGCCTTTACCCCAGGCAAATAAAAACGATACTCGACTTAGCAACCCTGGAGGGATGCAAGGCTGAGTTGATATAGTTGGCTTGGTTACATACCAAGGTAGTATACTCGCCCAAAATCGGACATACATTCCAGTACTAACGAGGCGCATCATAAAGTAACTTCGTTAATGTGACGAATGGAGATAGCACTACACCATACTGTCAACCAAAAAAAACTGCCAAAGCAGTGAAGGAAACTTGAAACACTTGCCAGTTGTAGTTGAGCAAGGTTTAACGTCCCATCAAACACATTATAGGCCATATCGGGGACGGGTTTTATGGGTCAAAAGATCCAACCAACAGTGTCAAAGCACTGAAGGAAGAGAGGTCCTAAGGACTAGGCTTCAATCCCACTACTGACTAGGTCCACCCCACTGTGCTGACAATAACACAACATATATGCAGTATGAAAAACAAAAACACAAAATACACACAGATAAACACAAATAAATCTAGGCTATGCACAGTGAAATGCACCTAGTGTGACAAATCCAATCCAGAGAACTGAAATCTAAGAACTGCTCATCTAAGTGTACTTATGATTGTGCACAACTGTCGTATACAATACAGCACAGAACAGTTCTGATAATCTTCCCTCTTACCTCCAGACAAACACCATAGCTCAGATGTTGTGTATCAGGGGAGAGAGGCGGAGGTGCCGAACTTCATCCATCAACTGATTCGAGGAAAGAAAGAGTGCAGGGTTTACAGTGGATCTCAACGGGCATGACAAATAAACATACACAAACGCAGACGGACTACGGCGATGCCGACGAGATGCTGAATGGAGATGGCGGCAGCGATGCATAGCACAGATGAATACTCACAGCTACACACCCACGGGTTGGTTAGTTTTCAATGGACATCAAGCTAAAATACAACGGTGACCATAAGAAAACAATGGGGACTGCCGCAGCATGCTAAAATTGAACTGAAGATATATTTAAAACCACAGCACAACAATAATTAACAATAGTCTGAGCCGTTTTACTACTTAAAGTACCTATAACATGCAATCCGTGCACTGTACACATTTAATAACTTATAAATGCAGAAAATACATGAGCTGTAATGAAAAGAAAAATAATAACAACATAAACATCTCTAATGCGCGCATGTCAGTAAGCAATCACATCTCAGACATAGGCGCGTACAGTTGCTATGTGAAAGCTATGCTACAGGCAATTTATACATGAAAATTAATACAATTGCAAAAAAAACATACTATACAGTTTGACCAAAAATGTGTAACTTCAGCATAAATGGATCACATTTACTTTCATGTTGCTCCTCACATTTCCCCAAATCCTGTATACAGTACTTACTTAGAATTTAGTTCTTCTGATGCGCATACTAGTGTTGTCATGGTTCCCAAATTTTCGTTTATGGTCAGTTTTGGCAGGTTTTGGACTCCGTTGTTCTGAGTGTCTCATCCCGAGCTTAAAACTATATGCACATTGTACAACCCACAGCATGCTAATTTTCCTGCAGACTGGTCTTAAACCAGCCCAACTGCATGGGAAACTGTGGAATTGGCAACCCTGTTCTGGTGACAGCAGGACCAAAATGACGGCAGTTGTGTTGTTGACAGATATATTCGTTTGAATAAATTCAACTTCAATTTTAGCATACAGATAAAAATTTAAACCATAAGTTAGTATGGTAAATCCCTCAGCTTAGGCAAAATACGGACCTGGAAAAGTCCTAGGTTTCGATTACCAGTTCGGATACCCTTAACTTAGTCTGTATTAGAGCATACTGAGACATACATAGTCTCAGGCTGCCTCGTCCAGGTCATGTTGTACCATGTTTGACCAATTCTTACGTGGCCGAGATTCTCACCGCATGGCTTGAGAGCTGATACAACCGTTATCCATGCATACATGTCCGTAACATCTTGACCCATTCTACCTTCAGATCTTAGATCATAGTCCGTCTACATGCCAAAGCACACTGGGCAATACAGCTTATTCGGCATGTATTACCAACTGCCTCTCTACCAAAGTTCCTGTACTATGTTTCTCTCAGATGTGCTGTATCATTTGACTTCCAGCTTTGATATAGTTGGCTCATTCTGTTCTCCGGTGTCCATTCGGTCACTTACATCAGCAACAGCAAAGAACGTTATCCAGGCATTTATTATGTGTCGTCAGGACTGGTGCAACTCACTGCTGTATGGCATATCAGACAACCTGCCCAGGAAGGTACAGTCTGCACAGAATGCTTCCACTCGTCTACTCAGCAGCACATGTCCGCCGTGACCACATCACCCGGTGTTGCGTCAACTACACTAGCTGCCAGTCCAGAGACGAGTAGAGTTCAAGATTGCATGTCTTGTACACAAGCACTGGTCTCAACAGTGCCAATGTACCTTACTTCCGACATTCGACTCATCTCTGAACATGGTCGACCACATCTCCGCACCTCTTCCAACAGGACACTGACTGTTCCATGGATGTGCACCAGTTTTGGTGACGAAAGTTTTGCTGTTGCAGGACAGTCTACCGGCTAATCTGTGACCAGCCACAGACAATTTAGGCAATATCTAAAAGAACATTCATTTAGGGCTTAGAATCACAGCACATCGTGACCTTGATTTTATGCACTATAGAAATATACGTATTTTACTCACGTACAATGCTTGCTGGATTAAATTCATTTAGAGTCTAAATATCTGACAGTACAAAGTGCTTTAGCATGACATGGACCACACTGAAAATAAAAGACTGATCATAGCTTTGTCAGTCAGATAGAATCAGATGGACAATGGTATAACAAGAACTAATTATGTCTAAATGTGTACACTATAACTGTAATGTTTACAAAATGACTGCGCGGAATATGGTGATCAATAACAAGATTACATAGATAATTCTCAGCCTCGATCACAGCACTAAAGTAAGTAACAACTGGCAAGTTTATTCCTCCACATATTGTCCATCTTGGCATTAAGTTGCCAAAATATCACGTGCTAGACTGCTTTAGTTGATTCTTAATATCTCGGCACCAAATTTCATAACTGCCACCAAATTTGTTCACACTTGTCAAATCTTGTAAACATTTACATAATAACTATCACGAACAGATGCACATCCCTAACAACAGGTTCAAAAATCAGTGCCAGCAGTGAACTTTGGTTACTGGCGAGCAGCACGAGGCAGAACAATGCTTCACCACTGTGGGATCCGTGGCACAAAAAGGGTGCCAGGATGCTTGCTATAAGCACCGAATAACGCTGCCGCCACCGGATCTCAGAAAGGCATTTCTCAGTTAGCTTTCATCCTTCAGTCATTAATACTCAGTTATCTAACTGAAATAACCAGAAAATAAAACAAACCCCGTAGTCTCCAGAGCAGAGTAAAACAACAGCAGGTTAATGGGTAGCTGCAGCAAACAAAAATACTTGGCTGCCTTAGTTAAAAAAGACTGAGAAGCAGAGAAACGCATCGACAGTTTCTCTCAGTTCCATGTCGACCCTGGCTACAAAAAAAGTGAAAGAGTCCAAGCAATTAGGAAATGACTGTCGTCGAGATGTCAGCCAATTCCACCATCGGCACCAATGTTCTGATACTGTTCAACGGATGACCGCAGCCGCCTACCACACAACCACGTGCATATGTTAATGATGGATGTGCAACTGCAGTACAACCTACCTATTTACCTGTCTTCCAGGTAAACCAGAGTTAGTTCACACCCACTTGTCAGATCACAGAGGTCTAGCGGTGTATCCAAACAGACTTAATCCAATATAATAATATTACAGCACAAATCAGCACAGAACTCACTGGTTGAGGACTGCTATGTAGCCGAACACAACTAGGAATATATAAACTGCTTGTTTTCATAAATTTGCAGTTATCCGACGCTTTGGCTACTACCAACATGGGATGAGGGTGCTGAAAATGTGGGAAAGCAAAATATGGCACACAATCGCAATGGCAAAAAATGTGGGAAAAGAAAAATGCAGGAATGATTGCAGGGCGAGTATACCACCTTGATATGTAACCAAGCCACTTATCAGATCACAGAGGTCTAGCGGTGTATCCAAACAGACTTAATCTACCATAAAGTGGAAAAACTGACGTATGTCTGAAGCAATGTTTAGAGAGCTCAACCATGTAACTATACTATTCTCGTATTTTCCTTTCCCGCTCAAGGGCAGTTATAAGGGGAGGGGTAAATGGGCCACTGACCTCAGTCAGATGTCTGCCCCCCTACTGCCCGTCACCTCCAAATAAAATTGTTGGTGAGTGTAAACGGATACCTTGGATAAATATTTTGATTACATGTTGGTTTTATGTCAAAACTAAGGCTGCACCGAATATTCTATCTGTATTCTATTCGAGTCAAATAGTAGGCCGAATAGTGTATTTGTATTCAGCTGAATAATACTGCTAAAAGTACACCGAATACGAATAGTCATTCACGTCTTTTCTCGTCTTACAAGCGCACCAGCGCATTAGAGGCTTTGCGATTATGCGCTATATAAATCTACGATTGACATTGACATTGACACGGCCAGGTTACCCCTACTCAGTGCGGCCACTCGACATTACTTGGCGGCCCCTGCAATGAGCGTGCCTAGTGAGCATCTCCTCAGCTCCGCTGGTGACGTTGCTCATGACAAGCGAACGTGTTTACTGGCTTCTTGAATGCTGAGTTTTTCTTAAAGCAAACAATGTGAAACTGTGAGCTAGTTTAGGGGCAGTGTGATTACAAAACTGACTGCATTTTCACTTAACTTTAAATGATATAGTTTTTAGGGAGTTTCATGACTTTGCGAGTACAAATGTATTTAAAACTCATACTAATAAATTTATGACGTTAAACGCGAATGAATTATCTAGTATAACGATGTTAACGTTAACAAAGTTCAATGCAAATATTTGAATTCTATTCGTATTCGACCGAATAGTAAAGACCCGTATTCGGTACAGCCCTAGTCAAAACTGCATATTTTTACATATAACCGACAAAATTTTTCCGGCAACTGGCACCTCTTCATAGACCCCTGAACTGCCACCAAGTGGAGGTGATACAAATCCCCCGGTTCCCACTTTTTCCACCCTTGAGATCTTGTGCTGAATTTTCCTTTCCTGCATTTTCCGTCGCTCCATGGGACAGCACGATCAGGTGTCTGTCACACAAGAAACAACCTTATTAACTGTACAAAACTGCACCCACCTTTCCGGTATTGGTGGCGTTGGTGTAGCGTTGTATACGGTCGGTAAGCTGCCTCGAGAGACGACTGGCGAACGAATGCCGACGGACTGCAACGACGCTGACGAGCCGCTGAATGGAGATGGCAGCGGCGATGCAGTCTTTGCCAGGTCGCCTTTACACAGCGAGTCCGGGAACTGGATATTGTGATACTCGTGACCCGACTTCTGCATACGCTGTACAGCATCACATACACTCACTACACACTGGCACTATCACTACTATTAAACTATGTCCTCCACCCAGAATAACCTCAAATACTACTGTTTAGTCTAAAATGTGCCAATTATTTCGCAAGGTAGTGTAGTAACAAAAGGACATGAGGTAGGATGTTAAACGATGACTATTACAAATTTACTGGCATGCCCGACAGTTGCCAGAATTTCGATAAATCAGTCACAATCTGACAAAATTACGGGAAATGTGTGCAGTAACACCTTTATGCCTCACGGGGGCAACTGGCCCAGCTTTTCTGTATTATCCGTACAATCATTTGTTATAGTTATTAATGACAGTTAGTTACACTAACTTATTTCAAACATGGTGCACTGTAGCATCGTGCAAGATACTTTAAAATGGTATTCTGAAGATACAAGTAGACACAAGATATTATCTCGAAGACAGCGTCTTGCACAATACTGGTGCACTGATTGTTACCTGTTCCTCGACTAGTCTTTGTGCGGTGTCCATGAAATGTTTGACCGCCAAGTAGACAAACTTGTACTGCAGCTCTGTCTGCACCATGCCCGACCGCTGAGACCGAACCATCTGAATTGTCTTCTGAATATCAATCTCACAATCCAGACCTGGATGCCAACACACAAGCCCAACATGTTCCTGGCAAAGATCGAGTTAACGGTTTTATGTCCCACTTGGCACAAAAACAGCTTATTTCGGATATGCTCTTCCCAGCTAATCTCTTGGCTGACTCGGAAAAAGAAACAACAGCCAAGATATTTGTAGCGAAGAGAAGATGAGCAACATGATTAACAAATGGATCTAACACACACACACACACACACACACACACACACAGTGCTAACTAACTGAAACATGCCTAGATACGGCCTAATAGCATCTACCAAATAGCTAGGTTTTACTGCATCTACCATTATCTCCATTTTAGCA
>Ga0209782_1002219_pt1 | contig 10724 bp, 4 predicted proteins | sample WorMetmaBAHAMAS1_FD_187390 | JGI IMG/M metagenome (GOLD analysis project Ga0209782, IMG submission 187390) | Marine gutless worms symbiont microbial communities from Max Planck institute for Marine Microbiology, Germany - Inanidrilus... | ecosystem: Host-associated > Annelida > Digestive system >...
TTTGTTCTTAACAAATACAAAAGATAAGTTCCACTTTTAATGTCTTGAAGGTGAGGAATATTCAGTTTTGCACTGGAGTCATACATAGTAGTAAGCATAAAGTAACAGTCTGGTGTCTGTCTGTCTGTCTGTCCGTCCCATATTTTTCTAGCATTAATGCAGTTACATTTCTTAACATTAGCATGTTTAGGATAAGTTAGCACTACCCCATCACGGCCAGCATGCATTTTGGCCCTCCAGTCTGAGGACATGTGCTGAGCACCTCTGCTTTCTGGTTACCACTGATGTAGTTGAATTTGATGTGTTGCAGGTTACATCAACTTAACGTGGCCAATTGTAGAAGACATAACAGTCTCCATTTATGACCGGCTTCGCACACGTAATCGTTGCAACCATCGCGACTACCAGAATATTGGTGTGAATGGTACTAAACAGCTGCATGTTTTGTTGACATAGAGATGGGCTAACTTCTATTGCAGCATGATTTTTGTAGATATTGGATGGATACTTATGTAGATGAGGTAAAAAAGAGTGATATCCCATCCTTCTGGAGTCAGTGAGTGAGTGAGTAACTTCTCCTAGTCAGAGATATAAAAAAAATCAGGATCAGGTGGATAATCAGACAACTAAGTCTAACTGATAAAAGGCCAGAAAAGTAACATGTGTATGTGTGTGTATCATGTTTCTGCAATTATATGCACACTAAACATGGTACTGGCACGGGGAGGCTGGTATAAAGGGAGCCGTGCCCCTTCTTTTAGTAGTTGGTAGTGGATGAAGAAAGAATGAGGTCTGGCCGCTGCTTAGGTTAGTACTTTATGCTCCCTTCCACTGCTTGGACACTGATAGTTGGAAAGACATCTGGCTTGTAAGAAACCATTCCACTAATCCCCGGAGTTTCTGTGTAGAATAGGTGGAGGAGAACTGGCTGATTCTGGGTCACCTGGAAAGAAATGGCCGTTAAATGGAAGCAGTGGTTTATATTATGCTGAATACTGCGGCGAGTAAATAAACACCTGCATTCTCTGTGTGTGTGAATGTTTGACCAGGAGCTAGTGCTGGAGATTTGTTGAAGTACTTTGACAGGTTGGTATTCATTGCATATTGTACAATATGATATGACTTGTAATAGGCAGTGTGCACACAGAAAAGCCGACATGTACCCATCTTAGTCTACTGCATAGAGCTATGATGAAAATGAACTGAAAATAAAAACTGATTGGCGTAAGTTTCTGGCCTGAATCCTAGTCCTCAGAGGCAGTTGTGAAGTAAGAGAATCTGCATAGTAGCCAGGGACTCTTAGTTTTGATAGAATAATTGGCAGTTTTCGACCAACCAGCATTTTGCTATTGCTATATCTCAGAAACTGTGCAAGATAGAGTCGTAGTTTATCTAGAAGGCTAATATTTGTGTGATCTGTCATATAGTACTATTATTGGTGATCTTCAGTGACTCCTGACTACCCCAAACCACCCAATTTTTAAAAAAATTACACCACAATTTTTATTTTCAGAACGGGTGAGACTTCAAACGTGGTACATGGTAAGTTGTAGTCTATGAACAACATACGACTTCTTCAGAGACCATGTCAGTGACCATTTTTATATTTTAGGCCCCTGACATATATTTAAAATGGGAGGAGCTAGGCAGTTCAGATTTGGTGTGCAGATTAATCATTTAGCCCAATGTTAACAAAGTCCTGATGTTACTTTTGTTTCTTAGTGTTTATGTTGTTTTTATGTTTGCTAGTGTGAAACGCAACCACTCAATAGACTACCCAGTGCTCGGCTTCTTTGCATACGTTGGCAATGATGTTTGCAATCGGTAAGTTGGACCACAGTGTTATAAAACAGTGTTTTAAAGTTACATGTATAAACAGCTATTAGTAGTAGTTTTCATCTGCTCTGAAATGAAAATTTTAAAAAAGATTTGTGGATAACTAGATTTTTCTTGCACAGACTGCAAGAATTGCTGTTAATAAGCGATGTCATAGGCGGTGCCACGGGAATAGCCAATATGGCCATGACCATATCATTTTTAAAAGCACTATGGCCACCAATGTCTTTGGCTGTAGCACTGTTTGCATGAAGCCGTATTGCTTTTCACTGATAATCAGCCAAGCAGCTGAACAACCAGTATAGAACTGTGGTAGAAATTTCAGTGAATACATGCCACGAGATGGATTTTTCTTTAGCATTCAGATCTTACAAAATCAATATTGGCTGGGGCTCTGTCCGGACCCCGCTGGAGGAGCTTATAATGCTCTCACAGACCAACTCGTCTGCTGGGGAGGAGGATACCATTATCTTCTTCCACGACGTCTTTGGCATCTCGCTTTCAATGCCTCTGTGCTCACGGGCCTGTGGCCATAGCTCTTTTCAAAGCATGCAGCTGCTCTCGAGTGATGTAGCAGTGTAAAGGGAAGCTTGAATGGTGAAAGTCATACAGCTTGTTGGCAATGACTATCTAGTGTCTTCAGCCATGGCTAACTGAGTATTGCTTGAAAAGGCATAGATATAAGCTGTGTTACATAGACAACATGTAGGATGCAGTGCAGAAGGCAGATATAAGTAACCAGTGATGGCAAGGGTACTAATTAAGAAAGGTTTTACTTAAAACTTAAAACTATACAATTATTTGATGCAAAGTTACTGTTATTGTATGCTGTCCCTTTGTCACCTGATCACTCCTGATGCCTCGGATTCATTTCAGACTTCCATGCTCGACTGTTAACTAGATTATAATTATATCGGTATGTATGTGTGTGTATAGACATAATGATACTCTAGCACGCATGACGAAGCCAGAAGAAATGCGACGGAATGTGATGAAAGTGTTAGAGTTACTGGTATGTTGTTTGCTATCTGCTATTGTTGTTTCTATTTCACACATACACAGACACTCCTTGGCACACATACTGTCTGACTTCAAACAAGTTCTTCAGACAAGAAGCTGACAGACATTTTGCCAGTCATTTCTCTAGTATGGTGCATGTGCTTCATTGATAATAGAATTCTGCGTTGATTGCACGTTGGGAAATTGTTGCCAGAAGTTCAGTGTGAGTGTTTTAGGCAAGAAACATTGTTATGCCTAGCAATTTTAGCTGTGGAATACTTAGCATGATGCTTATCACTAGGTACCAGGCAGCAGGTTCAAGTCCTTCAATGCAGGAGAACACAGTAGAATTTTGGTTTCCTTTTATTATCAGTTGAGTACAACTGACAAAACATTTTTAGCGCGAGATGTAATATATACATCTCGTGCTTATGCTACGATGTCAGTGTCCGTCTGTCTGTCCGTCTGTCTGTGACGGAAGTGCATTGGCGCTTTATAGCTAATTTAGGTTTTAAATTCCGATCCCACTTTACCGCGCATTGCGGCTGCCGTGCTGCGTGCGGGCGGATCATCTCGCGCCATGCTAGCCAGTGCTAGGCTCTCTTGTCTTATTATGCCATCACCTATGGTAGAGGGCATAAAGTCATGCTGTGATCTGTCCATCTGTCTTTCCCATGCCTCTCGCTGAACAGTGGTGCATCTAATGGCTATGGCTACTACATAATACTAATGTGAAACCCTCTGTTGGCCAAATAAACCAGGTAAGTGTATCTGAAAGGAAATTACTTAGCAAAATAGCAAAAGTTTATTGTGGTAGGCTACTGTTGGCTCATTCAACAAACTTTATCAGACTCACTTTTGTGGTCGTTAGTCATAAAATATTTTTGGTGAGGCTTTTTTGTGCCCCCTGGCATGCTATGCCCGGGGGCAACTGCCACCTCCCCCTTAGTTACACGGTACACAACTAGTCACACCCACTGGTCAGCATGGCTATATGACACCTGTGTGGCCATAATTGAACGATGCCATTGCCGACACCACTTAGAAACATTCACTAGGTGGCTGCACAGTATGCCCCCGTCAAACTGCCATCATCAGGGGTCACGTGATTTCACTGCCGTTTGTGATACCTTGTTTTTGTTGTTTGTAGCTTTAGTTTTAATAGTTGTTTCACTAACACTGAAGAGAACTTGTAGTGTCTTCTCCCTAATCCAAATGTGCCAGGAAGGGCATGTACGCAGTAGAACTTTGATGTAACCAAATACTCAGTTTTTAACTGTTGATACCAGCTAATGCAGGTTGATTGGTGTAATAGCCACAAAATGGCTTTTGTTCTTCCTGTTGTGTTTCTGTATGCTAGACTTTAGCAAGCTGCCCACTGGCAGTTTGGTGCAATTTTTGCATTCACTGTTGTAAAGACATTTTAGTAAGTAAGTAACTGCATTTGCGTACACGTTTGTCATAAATACAGGATGAGAAGCTACCGACTGGAAGTCATATTCTATTGGTGGGCCTGGCCGATGGGCGGTTTCTCTGGCGAAGCTTGTACGACAGATATTATCCGCTTGGCATGCTTAATCGTGACATTCGCTATCCTCAAGTCTACGAGTTCTTATCCTGTCTTGAGGTGGGTGACTATTTTTCACTGTTGATGTGTAGTATAATTTTCCTTTTTTTCCCAGGAAGGGCTGTTACATTAGGTATTGTAGCATTTTTTGCTGATGAGAGGTATTTAGGACGTTGTTCAGTGGTGTGAGTGATATATGTGTCATTTCTTCCTGCATCCCGTTTATGATATCACGCAGCTGCCCTATATCCAGGCCAAACCAGCTGTCAAATCATCTTGGTCTATTTAGCTCAGGCCACTGGTTCGTTGACTATCCATCCGACACCTCAGTGGTCCTTGTGGTGACAATGTTACTTAGGCCACTCTAAAAATCTCTGAACTGAACTGAACTGAACTGCTGCATTATAGCCTGGCCTACACACCATCGCCTTCAATTCAGCCTCAGTATCACTGGAGTCCAATTAATTGTAAGTGCCACCAACATCAGAGTTTAGAAGAGGACACAGGCGTGATGAACCCTCCTCAGTATTTCTGAGTCACTGGAGTTTAAGGCACTGTTAATTCTTTTATTTTTATTAACTGGGTTAATTCTCGTTAATACGGCTGTCGAGTGTCAACATTAACTATTGGAAGTGATCGGGAACATAGTTCAGATATTGTAAGTCTGCCAGTTGGTTGTAAATGCCGGCACACAGTGACTGAGCGGGGCTTGATGTTCTGTGAGGCCATTGAATACATCTGTGGCTTAGCCTATATCACATTATTTTATTCACACACCGTCTGCTTGCCAGTATCAACAGTGTGTTGATTTCACCGTGGCATCGCAGAGACATGCGCTCTATCAAGTGCTATGTAGTTGTCTATAGAGTGTTCCATTGTAAGTTGTTTTGTTGTTACTTTCAGGCAAACCCTTGTCAAGGCTGGATGACTGCTAACGAGACTCTTCGTGATCTTACATCAATGGTACGATGGGCATTTTTCTGTCATTAGTATTTGTTGATGTACTGCTAACAGTTACAGCATCGTCTCAGTCACTCACTGGAGTGTTCTGCTGCTTTTGTCTGACTTTGTTCTGTTTAGATCTGTTCAGCAGACAATGATAATGGTTCATCTTATCCTGTGGATTGTGTATAATGGTGATGTATTGTGGCTAAATGCCTCAATTGATTGAAATGCTTTTTGGTGTAATAGTTATGAAAATCAACAGGTACTTTGTTTTAGATGGGGTCAAGATCCGCCCACTGAAAGAGAAACTTCCCCTGTAGGTGGGGTTACCTATAATTTTTGCTCTTATTTCACCGCTGTTGGCCATCTCAACAGTTGCTGAACTAGTTATCATCTGTTTTTGCATCCATATAGCTAGAAGCAGAATTACTGTAAATTTTTTGGATTATTTTCACAATGGTAAGAGTGGGTACATGGAAAAGTTAATATTTTCGGCAGTGGTCTTTGAAATTGAGGATATGTACAACTGGTGAATTTAGGTGTCTCTCATGCCCAGCCCATCATGTGAAAAGTTATGAAAAATTATTAATAGCAAAATTGAACTTACATTCAGTTGACTTGTGAACAAAGTGTGACCTTTGAAATTTAGACGAGGCGAGCCGGCAGTCCCCTTTGTGAAGTTTCAGATGCACCACCGAAACGACCTTCAGTGTGATCTGAAGACAAGAACGTCAGTAGATTTCAGAAATTCAGCAATGTTTAAATAACGATTCCAGATATCTGAGGCTAAGTCCAAATGCTCTGGACCGAGGCCAAGGCATGACCTTAAGGTGCCTGAGAAGGTGACAGAAAAGGCAGTCTATAAGATGACATTTTGTGAGGTGTGCCACCAAACTAACATTCTTGGCTCATGTTACAGAGAGCTTGGGAATTGAGTCAAGTGCTAAAGAACATTTCGTTAGAATCAGTCGGAAAATACAAACATTTTGACGTCAGCTACGTGGATTGTCCTCTGATTACAAGTAAGTGCAAACAAGTTGATTACGACAGTGCTAGTTGTTTTCAATTAGTATTGTTAATGTTATTACTATTTGTTATATTCTGTGCTTTGATGCTCTTGGTTGATAGAAAGGGCATCCTGCCTGTATGAAGACATGAATGCAGATCGCCATAGTGCGAAAGATAGTGCCAAAGTCAGTAGGTGTTAAAGTAATTGTTTGGCATGTTTATCGTAGATGCAGTATGCCGTTGCATTTGACTAGAAATATACGACTTCTATTATTGTTCAATAGTGACTTCGGTCTAGACGGAACTGTTGTCGAGTAACAAGCAGTTACAACTCAGCAGAACCGTAAGAAGAAGACTAAGAACCTCGCAGGTTATCTTTAGAGTCACTTTCACTATGCAACACAGGAACCTACCCGATCCACCACCCAAAATGGCATCTTAATTGCATCTAGTTAGTTTTGCAGGATACACGACCATGACGACTAAACCGACAGATAGACAGACCAAATAACAAAACCGGTAACAATAGGTTGCTTTTGTTATAGTTTATGCTGTGATGTGGCCTAATAATATAAAAATAATAACATGGTATTTGTATAGCACCTTAGTCCTAGGATAGGAGGCACTGGTGGTTTAAGGTTAGACTCTTTGACCAAAGTCGGTTTTGAGATGTTGTTTAAACTGTGCACAGTATGACAAATATCTAATGCCAGCGATAGTAAGTTCTGGGAGTGCAGAGCCGCAGCCGAATGCCTTCCAACTGAGCTAGTTTGTGTTCTTCGGACTAGTACAGCAACATTGCTAGTGAAATGAAGCCACTGCGGATCACCCTAGTTTGTCTAATCAGCTGCAGAGCATTGTATTTTGTCATACTGACATTTAATTCTCAGTTTTTGCAGCCCCGCTTTTTGCGGCAGGATGTGCCTTGGTGATGCAGTAAGTGACTGATGAAGCTGGTATGGAGGTCATTGTGGAACAATGGCATTTGATTGTATTCATTGTTATGTTGTGTCATATGAATGTTGATTTTTCGTACATGTTGCAGTTTTCTATGAATGGTTAGCCGAGCACGGTCCACTGTCAGGCTGGCAACTAATTGAACCCGTTGATGGCTTTCATCCTAACCAGGTCTGTCCGTCTGTGCATTCCGGTGCTGCTGTAAGAATTATACAGCATGTAAGTTAGTTGATGTAATTAGGCAGTGTGATTAAGCTTTACCAGCAGTAACACCAGCCAGTAGGGCTGAATTTTGGCGACCCCTGAGAAACGAGGAAAAGTGTAATTGATCAGATATTATTATCTTCGTATTGATCTAAACCAGATGAACACATCAATATAAAAAGTTGCAAATAACAATGTCAGTGTCATTGTACAATGACAGAAAGTATAAAATCTATCATCAGCTTGCAGATGTCTTTTTCTGACCATCACTGGCTACCAGGTGTAAAGAAAAATGGTTTACCTTGTTAATAAATTGTCATGTGATCAGCTGTGTCGTGTGTTTGTGAACAACCCTGTGTATGTGCTTGCTGTTGTGAACAGAAGGCGAATGCCCTGATGGCTGAATGGATGTGGAGTTATCTGGAGAAATATCTGCCACACTATCTCGGAGAAATTAACCCCCACAACGAGAAAATTGTGCAGATTTTTGGCGATCAGGGAGGATACTGAGAGGCTACTTAATCATTTGATATGTGATAACTCCTCAGGAAATAACCTTTTGTTCTGACACTGAAATCAAAGCTTTTACATTGCAAGTTCTGTGGTATTGGTATGTCTGCATCTCTATAAGCCTTTGCTCATTCATAGTTTTGAATTGCAAACTGCAGGTTATTAATGATGTGCTTTTATCATTTTACACTGTTGTTAGACATACTTTGTATAACAGAAACTGCTGCAGAAATCATCAGGATTTTATTGGCAAGCATTTTGGGAATCTGGCCTAGATTATGTTGATTATGGAATGTATCAGCAAAACAAAGAACAGTGTATTATGCGTTACTGGTAATAGCCGACTTAATTATGACAAACTGCTTTGCTGTACATTTTCTTTGGAGTGGTTTAACACTTACAATACAAGGATGAGTAAGTTCTTGGCACCATGTTGTGCTGAAACGCCTATTTACTTGTATCACTTGGGCCACTTTAGGAGTTCTACTGTGCAGTTGCTGTTTTTATCTATCAGCTGTCTTTTGTGTTTTAATGTACAATGATGTCTGTGATTTTTAACAAATAACTGCATATGCTTTAGTTTGCATTTCGTAAGTGCCATTGGCAATTCTACATGGTTGCTGTATTCCAGTTTTTTTTCTAGTGTTTATACGTATATGATTATATATTAACTTTTCTGCTGTATTTGCAGTGGCTTATTGTTGTCACCCGGTGAGAAGTGTCTGTATAAAGTTGCTATGTTTTTGTTTCTGTTAGTGCAGTGTATGAGTAGTTTGCACCTGACCTCTTAATACACATTCCAGTTATGTTTGTGTATTTCTAGTAATTTTCTACGGTCATCACCTTCAACAAAGCATAGTTGATAGCTTGTAACACTCTTTGCAGGTTTCTATATATGTAAAATAGTTATTCTTGATTGCCTGTTAGCAGTATGTTGTTTAGCTGAAAACCTGCCCTGGCACGAAGTTTTGTTACAATTCCAACCCTCTTATCATTTTTAATGAACTTTTTGAACAGTGCTTGTTTTTACTCGGAAATACAGTAGACAAAATATAAAGAAGTCTTTTGCAACTACGTGTTGTTTTGAATTATTCACGATGAACCTAGCAGTGCAGCAAAGTACATGTACAGTGAAGCTCTATTAGAAACATCAATTTCACTTTCAGTCAGTGACATAGCCAGGATTCTGCTCTGTGGGGACAATGGGTGGTCTATGGGGATGGAAGGCATAGATGGCAGAAGCTATTGGGCTATTCTGCTTCAGTTATGTCTATTTTTAATGGTCCCTATCTCAGACTTATTATCCTAGGATCTACTGTGGAGATACACCAAATTTTCATCAAATGGTAGAAAAATGATTGTAGATGACCGATCCGACCCTCAAGTTTCCAACTGCTCAAGGTGTGCCATGGTAACCAAACTGGCAAAATTGCCACATCCCCATTTTCATTCAGCACACTTTTATTCGTAAATGATTTGGAGATCGCTACGTACGACGATGTTGTCATCAACAGCGATGACGATCCCTCTACAAGCAGAAATTTGGTTTGCTTCCATCCATAACTCACGAGGCTCAGCTATGTACAGCAGTTGTCAATCGACACTCACATTTATCAAGGAGATCAATGTTATCGGCTGTGCTGTGCTGCCTCGTCTGCTGCTGCCAGGAAGACCGACCCAGTCACCTGTAACTTTTGCAAGATTGGAAACTCTCTAACTGGTTAGCATTGTAGACTTTTAACTCTAACAAATTTTTAATCAGAATCTTGCTCACATACAACCAGTGACGTCAAAAATTGTCATTTCTGCCTTCATAATCTTGCAGCAAATCAAGGAAGTAATAGCAAACATACGGGAGAAATTAAATAAGCTTATGATAGCTTGATCTGCCAAAAATCAAAAATGGTCGATGACTGTCGGATATAAAGCAGTGTCATTTTCGAGACAGTATACAGCATGACTGAAGAGAGAATTTCCAAGGTTCACATTTCCCCAGGTACTTAGAAAAGGTGGTATAACAAATCATCGTTCGATAGCATACACTAAGCAACATCTCTGCCAAAATCGGTTGATGTGCATTGAAGTTAGTGTGTTCAACATCTGTGTCATCTTTTAGACACGGTGTAGTAACATATCATAATACTGCAGTTTGTAATTTGACAAATGTTCTACTTGTATCTGTGGACATATACAGGGTGCGCCAATAAAAAACAATCCCCTAGAAAAAATGCTGTATTTCAGTCATGGTAGTATAGATTTGAGCCAAACATTCAGACTTTTTATGTGAGCATTCCTACAAGATATTCTGCGAATTTTGTTGAAATAACTTGGATAGTTCCTCAGATACAGCAGTTTAAACTTTAAAGTTCATTTTTTTCAAGTGAACATGCAGCTGTACATTGAATATGCATGGTTAACAAATCAAATTTTTACAGCTTTTCATCAATAGTTAAGATGTTTCAATCATGAATGTCAGATGCCTATAGCCCACTCTGTATTTAAACAGACTGTTCTCAATGTCAGTGCTCACCAGTTGCAGCAACACACGATTGAAATCTGTTGCAAAATGATACAATTGCCTTATCAATGAATCGTGAAGCAAATCATTCTGTATCGTCGACAAAATGGTCTTTTATCTCAGCATTACGTTGGCCTGCTTTGACATGCGCCTTTGATAGTGTTTTAGCATAGTATCTCA
>Ga0209782_1002220_pt1 | contig 10724 bp, 6 predicted proteins | sample WorMetmaBAHAMAS1_FD_187390 | JGI IMG/M metagenome (GOLD analysis project Ga0209782, IMG submission 187390) | Marine gutless worms symbiont microbial communities from Max Planck institute for Marine Microbiology, Germany - Inanidrilus... | ecosystem: Host-associated > Annelida > Digestive system >...
TAAATTAACAATAAAAATTAAAAAAAAAAACTATAGAAACCTAATCTGTACTTCTGAGGTTTTTTAGGTTTTTAAAATCTTTAATAACTAGGTTTTTAAAAACCAATTCTACAGCCCTGAGTTGGGGTTGGGCACCGTGCTTGGTAGTTCGATAGTTTCAGTTAACTTTCGGTAAGGCGCCCACGGGCCACGGGCCCTGGTGTTGCTGTTACAGTTGAGTACACTACACTACGGGTACTTATACTGTAGACACTTTTGTTGTGAAAAATGGCGGGTGCTTCTGAAGTTCGTTCCGATGAAAATGTATCGGAAATGACAGTGGATGGCGCTATTAGAATGTCGAAATTACGCAGTGCTCTTGACAAAACTGCTAACGCTTGTGTTTCAGCTTTAAACTACAGTCTGCTGAAAACGCAGTTTAACCCAATGAGTCGCGAAGACAGAGAAAAGTTGCGTAACATCCATTCGCAGTTCCAAGAGATAGCTCTGGCAAATGTTAAAGACGAAGTTGTGCTGATGATACGCGAAGAAAATGTGGAACAAACGTTGTTGAAGCTGGACGAATTGTGCAACACGTCGTCCGAGTGTAGAGAGATCCGTTGGCGTCCGAGGGGTGTTCCTGTTGACGATTCTGCAGCTCAGTTGATGCCCGGAATTTTGAAGTTGCGTCAGAAGCTTAAAGCCGTGATTGAAGATGAAGATGCTGAAACTGACCGAATGATGCGCGCTGTTCTCGAACGTCGACGTTTGATCCAGAATCGAAAGTCGGAACTCGCAGAGAATGCAAAACTGCTGTCGGTGTGCTGTAGTAATTGATGATTTCGACTGTTGACAGAATGTTAAATTATTGGGTCTGTGTACAGTATGGACAAGCTGTAGGTGTTTTTCCCAGCAGTTGTTACTGGCATCCTACTTATACCTGTACTCTGGTATGGTTATCCCAACTCTTTGAGTTTATCCTAGCACTAATCCTAATGGGTACTGCCTAATCCTAATTCTAACCCTAAATCTGACCCTAACTAACTGTAACATTAACCCTAACCCACAGTGTAGGGAAATTCAGTGGATTGACATGCATTCGCTGCGTGTATTGCCGTTCGCATAATAAACATTTGCCGGCTACTATACGTGTATATATGTTGTGTGAATACTTACATGCAAAGTCTGAAAGTTTGGTTCAAATCTGTATTACCATGGCTGAAATACAGAATTTTTCTAGGAGATTGTTTTTATTGGCACATTCTGTACATGAGAACACTGGCAGTGCTGATTGGCTGTAAGCTGCCTGTATTTGTTACTATGTAACAGTATAGTACTGAATTTCACATATTTCTAAGCTTTTATATTTTGTTTGCATATAGTAATGTATTGTTTGGATCGTATTTGTTATAAGTGGCCCGTCACAGCAGGTGTTGTTACATGCTGTATAATTCACATGTGTAGCCATTTAGCTTATTCAGCTAGTGGATGTGTGTGTAAATCACTTAACTGACTGATCTGTAGTCTGTGCAAGGGATGTAGATATATTGTTAAGTAGTTTCTTCTCACGTTAACCAGTGGGAGCATCAGATCATAATTTTCATGCTCATTATGCAACAGATATACTACATGTATAACAAAAAGAAATGTGATAAAAAAATGATGAAAAATTAACATGAGTCCAAGATGAGAATTGCACGTTGACGCCAACCCATAATGACAATGAGTAACATTAATCAGTGCTAACTAGTAAATATGTCAGCAATGCATATGTTTAAAAAAAATACTTGACAAATCTCAGACCAGCAGGTATTTTGAAAAACTGGGTTAGCTGTTAAATTGTTGATTTACTGCTTTAGTCATGATGAAAAGTATTTAGCCCGGCTAGACAAAAGTTCTTGGCTGTGCTCTTCGTAATGCTACTTTATAATAATGTAGATTCACGCTACAGTTAGAATATGCATCAACTGTACAGTTAATTCTGACTGAAATAGTGGAATATAGTTGGGTAAAGCTGCATTATGTGTACTATATGTAAATGCATTTCTGTTATTGTTAAGATTCCATGGCCTTCCAAATTCCAATAATGGTTACCCTGTTCTTACTCTGGCAAATTTTGAAATATGTGTCTGTAAAATTAGAGGCATTGTTGGTTACTGGTTATCGACTGCGTTAGCACAAAAGGTAATGCAATCACTTCCGTCCGTCTGTTTCCACTCTAACTTTGAACCAAGTGACCTTTGACCTTGACCTTTTGCGTGCATGGGTCATAACCATAGCTGTCATGGGACTGAAGGTGAACATCAGAGGTCAAGGTTAGTATATACATCTCGTGCTTATGCCATGATGCCAGTCCGTCTGTGCTAATTTAGGTTTCATTTTGGCATGAGAAGTTGAACGAAACTTACCAGTTGAGTAGTACCAGTTGCTGTACAAGTCTGTGCTAACCGTGCATCAAATGTTCATTGCAATAATCTTGACATGAACAGCAGAGCATTTCTGCATTAGTTAGCTTTCATGTGAGTTTAATTTATGTACTATACATTCACACATGTTATGTGCATTTAATTTCTGGTACTTTGGGGTCAATTCGTATGTTATCAAATGCTATTTCTAGTGGTCTGAACCAATTGCTACAAAATTTGGTTTACATAAACTGTATTATCATGGATACCTTTGGGCTAATATTGATGATAGTGCATCACTAGATTGAATTGTTTTAGTAAAATTGTTCAGCTCAGCTGTGTTAAATGGCAAAAGCATTACCTTCTTGTTAACTTCTTTTTCTTCTTGGGATTATGGTTCTGCTGACTAACAGCGTATATCTCAAGAATAGTTCCAATTAAGATCACTAATTCATTATAGAACACTAATAGGAAGTCATATCTTATGTTAAATACAACCATCAGCATGCTCTGATAACTGGAATTGCGTGAAATTGCCTTTTGTTATCTTTTGATGGCCTTCAACAGCTCAGTGTTAACCTGGCCATTCCTCACATTCTGGTCGTGCTTTTGGTCATCAATTTCCCACTTGAATTGCAACCCTTGCAAGTGTTAAAGGCGGTGCAGCAAAAGAGCGACATTAAGTTAAAATTCACATTCTGACAACAATACCGTTTATTCATCCTAGTTCTGATACTCTTTAGATGTGCCTTCAGGGTTAGAATAATGTGGGTTTATTCAGCTGTTAAGATACAAGTGTTTACAGAATGGTAACATGGTTGAAGATTTTTTTGGTAAAATTCATTAGAATTCAATTATTTAGTTATATAAAATGCCAATTTCATAAATGCAGTTCATTTCTTTGTGTAATGAATGTACTGAGTACACGACCAAAAGTCGTGATTTTGTTTTGGTGTTGTCTGTTAGCATTTAATATTTTTGTCATTAAATTAGACATCATTCTGAATAATGTTTGTTGGTTTTTGGTGGCCATCAGAAATAGCTGCATAAACAGAACAGAGATTTACTTTTCTTAATGGAATCATGATGCAGCATGATAACAGTGATATACATATACACTTGACTGAAGCATGGTATGTTTACAAACACTACAGTCAGAAAGATAAAGTGCATAAGTCAGCTTTATTGAAATGACAGAACATACAGTACAGAATGTTATAGCACCATAACTACCATTCCATCTTTCAGTACAACAGATTCACATTGAGCCTACTGGTTATAAAACCTTTTTCACATTACATATGCCAGTAAATATTTAATATTTATAGTGATGCAACAATGCAAATAGTGATAAACAGCAGCAGTGACATTTAGCTGCAGTGCCATGAGATACACAGCAGAGCTCAATGCAACTTTTTGTTATCTCAGTTCTTCAGCCCATGTGCTGTGGTTATATTTTATGGATTGCACTACAGTCATGTAATGCATAAGTGATACTACCAGTATCACTGAGTGTGAGTTATACAAAAAGAACTGTGGTACTTATTCCTTGTTATTAAAACAAATTCATCACTGAAATGTACAAAGTACAAACACGAACTACATTCTTAATTTGGCATTTGCAAACCAAATGTTTAGTATAACTATTTAGTTAGTCATTAAAGTAATTTAGCCCAACTGGACTTAACTATTTTAATTAGTTTAACCATCTATAATAAAAAAATAGTTCTAACAAAAGAGGTGGGGGAAAACATGTATTTTCCCAATTTTCCCACCTCTTTCAGTTAAACTATAATGCCTAATTTCTAAGTATTATTTATGCCAACAAGATCTGAATGTGGGTACTATTCTGAGAAGTGCCAAAGTCATTTCCAAAGGCAATTTTGGACACCCAAGTCACTGGAGCAGCATGATGATTGACTGGCAAGGTATGACTTCCTATTTGTATTCTATAGTGACTATGTCTACGTGGAACTGTTGCTGAGTTACAAGTCAGCAGAAGCATAATTCCAACAACAGCAATGGGGAGAGAAGGCTATTTATAAGGCTGCTTTTGCTACACGATGCAGCTGTAGACAGGCTTTAACGTGCATATTTTAAAAAAATATCATGCAATCTACTGAATACTTTTCTACTGCAACTCACAACAAAAACAGCAGATATACAAATTGCTAATTTGATGCATGCTAGAATGCATTTAAAGTTTGACAAACACATAATAAAATAATAAACATAATAAAACCAGCAAAAAAATTTCTGTATGATTTGTAAAAAATTTTCAAACCCAAGTACTAAATACTTGGCAGGTACTTAGATTACTTCTATAATACTAGCATTTAAAGTCACTGATAAGTTGATAACCAAGACGGAACAGGATCTGTATTCCAAGAGGTTGCTACTGTCAAGACAATTATGCAGTGAATTCCACCAAATCTGAATCAGAGTTCAGGTCCACAGACGTTCAGTCTAGCTGAAAATCAGTGTTATAACATTGTGTTAAACGGCACTTTAAACACAAAAGTGGGCACAATGCGCCGTGATGGAAGTAACATATTATAATATAACAATAAAACTGACATACATGAAAAACTATATATGAGAGACAAAAAGTCATTTCTATCAAAACACCACGCTGTAAATGTTTACCAACTATGCATGCTATGATATATTGGTATAATCAGTTAATGCAGACTTACAGCAATCATTATTATCATTAACACGTGGCATTAAAATAACAAGTTGCTTTACAGTTTATCCTGTTATAACAATCAAAATTGATAGATCTACTACAACAGTAACATGACAAGACAAAAAACATAATTATCATAGCAGAAAATAATCGAGTTAAGAATCCGAAAAATAGCGAGTTGTGTCGTACTCGAAAACGACGAGATAAAATCACGGACTGCAATGGCAAGACAGTACAGGTAACTGGGAAAAGTGGAATAAAATCAGTTGGCCAGGATCAGTGCTACAAGATCATACTAGAGACTGCTGTTGCCAAGACCAAGACCATATTTGTTTAACATTGCTTTTAATGATTAACCAGAACTGTGACGTTGTGTAACATACTCCGCGCCTCAGGATCTGTAATAATGGCAACTGGCACGTTATAAATGTGTTTATTATTATTATTATTATTATTATTATTATTATCCATAAGTGGTTGAAGCTGTAATGGATACAGACATGAAAATAACAGTTACTTCTTGTGTCCTTACTGTGCTGCCAAAGTTAACCAGTAGATCAGCAGAATATGCTTACGCTACATATGCAGTCAATGACTACACACAAATTCCACATTCACTACTGTAAGGCATCCACGAAAAACCTCAATGCGTGTTTCACACTTAACGAATTGGCTTATTCAATTCTGTAAACTTCATGCAGAAATGAACATTGAATAGTGTACACCCATTCGTCACCAAAATAGCCACTGACAAAGAAAAAGATGTGGTTTAGCTACTGAGTATCTCAGTAAGCTAACATCAAAAAGAATTCAGCCAGTGCCGTTCAGATGTGACAGCTCACAAGAACTGACAGCTGTGTTAGATGCTTTGTCACGTCGGAGACGTGCAGAATGTTACAAGACGACACAAGATCTTGACTGCAACATGCATTACAAAGCAAACTGCCAGTCAGTCAAAATCAATTAATAACATTATAATTACAAGTATCTCATTCTCAGTTGCATTAATGTATTTGTGCTTTCAACACTGCAAGATAAAATACAGATGTGAAACATGTAAGCACTGCAGGAAAACACACCTTTTTCGTCGCTTTAGCATCGGTAGCTTTTTCATTGTTCACGTCTTCTGTCTTTTCTTCAACATCGTCACCTTTTGCACCTTCACCCTCCGTCCTTGCAGTCTTTTTTGTTGTCTTCTGCACAGTATGAAGAAAAACTAGTTAAGCAAGCAAATACGTGAGTTACAAGAGTTTAACACCCCTAGCTACTGAATAATGAATATATAAGAATAAATCCAAGTACTGGTAATATATTATATTAAATCAGATGACACTTATATCACTAAAATACACGCTATTTAGGGCCAAAATTAAAAGTCAAAATGATGATTGCTACAAGTTGTCAGATAAAGATAACAGCACAAGACACATGAAAATGCTCAGTTATTCTTTATTTAGTAGATTCCTCCAGATAACAGGACTGTCTGGAAGTGATACTACTGGTGTAATACGAGTTACAACTTCTCATCTTTATTTAACAAATACTCAGCTGGCAATGATGTAGAATGAAAACAAAATTGGCAGAATTTTTCTATGCAAACCCATACAAATGACAGGCTAAACTACCAAGGTTAGATCATAATCTAATCTACATATATTATCTGCAGTCTTGCATATTTTCAAAACAAATCTGCCAGTCCATGAACTAGCATTCCACTTTTGAAGAGTTTGAAATCTTTTCAGCATACATCAGATGTCTCAAGCAGACATGCTTAAGAGAGTTACGCAATTTACTGCAAGTTCTTCGACGGTGTTTTACCAAAAATTTGAGTAAAATAAATAAGTAAGTATTGTGTAGTATAAGTATAAGTATAAGTGCCAAACTCAAAAAAGAACAGGGCACGGTGTTGTGTATAATTACTGTAAAATACCTTTGTATCGCCATGAGACACTGATTCTTCAACTGAAATGTGCCCTGAGTTTTCATCTAAATACATTACAGACTGAAAATCACAAAAGTACACTTGCGTAAAAATGGTAAAACAAAACCCAATGACAATGTGTTAATGACAATGACTTTCAAACATATTTTAAACGAAAATGCAGAGATAAAAGAAACACAATGAGCAATGCATTATTTTAATATGCTAAATGGAAGTAACTACTGACTATTAAGCATTAAATATTACATATTTTAATATATATTACACAGTTACTGCTATTATTTGCTGTATGAACAAGTCAAATCATTCTTGTGAGAGATCAAATATGTTAAGCATCATAACCAAAAAGCTGCTTACATGTGAAATATAAAACAGAAAACATCGAAATATCTCCAAAAGTAGATAGGCTCATTAGCATATTTATTCATATGTTGAAAAATATGCAACTTGTACACCATTTTAGCCAGTTACCGACGATGATAACGTCGGTAATGTGCCAATTATATTTATATAATGTCACATCTGTAGTTAACTTATGACTGGCAGATAAACTATGCCTACTACTGATTTATTTCAGGGTTTTATTTCACATGTAAGAACCACTGAAATATAACTGAAATAAAACCATGTCACTGAAATGGAGTGTAGTTTTGATTTCCGGTTGTTTCAAATTCAATTTTATTTTTTATTTCACATGTAAGTGCCCTATACTCACCCTTACAAGCATCTGCATCTTTTTCTTCAGTTTTGACTTTTCCGGATTTTTTCTTCCTATTCTTTTTAACGGTTTTACTGTCACTGTGTTTCCTGATAGGTATTTCTATCTCGTCATCTTCCTCATCTGGCTCACCTATCCTTTTCTTTCCTTTTACAACTGTTTTCTTCGACTTCTTTTCATGCTTTCTGCTAACATCCTCGTCGTCGTCATTGTCATCAACCTCGATTCTAACTGTTCTGACATCTTTCTTTGTTACAGTTACGACTTCATTTTCTTCATCTGATTTTTCTTTATCCTCTACAGGCTTCTTTTTCTTTTTTTTCTTAACAGATTTTCTTTTTGGAGAATGATCTTCAGTTTCCAATCTTTCACTATCATCTTCATTAATGTTTTTCTTCTTTTCAGCATTACTATCATCAGCTTCAGAGATTTCTTCATCAGCTGAATGATGCTTTTCTATTTCAGACTTCTTTATCATCTGCTTTTTGATAGCCTTTTCATTCTCAAAACTGTCATTTGTTTCTAGTTTCGTGCCATCATCATCATCATTGCTGTCTTCACTATTTGGTTGTAGCGGCATCTTTTTATCCTCTGCTTTATGATCCTCATTTTCAGAGTTTTCTGTATCGTCCTTCTTTTCATGGGCCTTCTTCCTTTTCTTCTCTTTATCAACTTCTGTTGCTTTCTTCTCATCGTTACTGTCATCATCCAGCATTTCAGATTTTTCTTTATCAGTTTTCATGCTCTCTGTCTTTTCTACTGTCTCTTTCTCTATTTTGTCTTCTTCATCTTCAGATTTTTTCTTCTGACTACCATCATCTTTATCTTCTTTCTTCTTCTTTTGTTTCTTATCTTTTTTCATTTCTTCTGTCTTTTGTACTGTCTCCATCTCTACCTCTACTCCCTCGTCGTCAATTTTTTTCTTCTCTTTGTCATCAGCTTTATCTTCTTTCTTCTTTTTATTTTTCTTCTTATGTTTCTTATCCGCTTTTTTCTTCTTACTGTCATCATCATCGTCACTGCTGCTGCTGCTGCTACTACTACTACTACTACTACTACTGCTGCTGCTGCTGCTGCTGCTGCTGCTGCTTTTAGAATCTCCACCATCATCATCTGACCCTTTACTTTTCTTTTTCTTCTTTTTCTTATTCTTTTCTTTCTTTTCATCAGATTCTTTCTTTTTGTCATCTGTAGTAGAAAACAATACATGTCTATCACACAGGAAAAACAGCGGTATGTGGACTGCTGACCTGCACGATTTACAGGGAATGCCAACGGCAGTTCAATGGTGGCATACTATGCAAATGGTGCAAGTCAGAAGGCTATGTATGGTGGATTTGCTCACTGCTGTCAGGGCATGTCATTTTGCAGCCATCCGTGCAATACCTTGTACGGAACTGTCTGGACAAATGAAATATAAAGTGAGTAGGCAGTAGGTGAAGGGGAACTTTCCACTACAGTAGCAGTTCTCTCAACGATATCACTCGATGCCATCTCAGTGCATTTGCACATGCAGTTAAATATTCAAGACATACAAATTATGAAAGAGCAAAGACCAATTCCTGCATATTATGACACATATATTTAAATAAAAATAGTAAGTTGCCTGCTTCCTTGCAGTAGGCAGTCGAGTTTGACGAGGTGCTGTTAGGAAGTATGCGGAGGTCGAGTTTGGTGACTGCGGAGATGACTAGTAAGTAACATGACATAAAACAACAATTTCTGAGTTATGCTGCTCTACCAAAAATCTGTGAATCGTCTGCAGCTTATTGGGGGCTAAAAACTTAAAACAATGCAAATACTACTCATACCTTCTGATATTTCATCAGCAGCAGCCTGCGGCACATTAGCACACGGCTACAATATGTGTGTGACTAAACATCATATTCAAACAATACGGCTACATAGAAGTTTTCAGATGGGTCAGTAGTGTGTAAATTACTTCATGCTTTTAGCTAGAGTTGCAGTATGCTATTTGCAGTGTGGGGTTCACTGCTAGCAACCAAAAGAAACAAAATAAATGCAGTACAGTTCTGCACACCCACCTATATTATCAGCATAAATAATAATTGTGTGTTATTACAACATTAACAAGGCAATTGATCGCAGATAGCAGACATCAACCCCCATGCCGCATTCTGATAAACTCAACCATACACTAGTTGTCTGTTGCCCAAGTGGTGCCTTCACCTGCTGAACGTTATCAAAATATGATGTCATGCTTGATTCTAGCCCACTGGCCCCACACTATGAAAACGTGATGTCATCCACAAAACCGAAAGCAGATTAACAAATTGCAACGTCATCAGAGGAAGACCGAGCCACGGCCACAGGCAGCATGAACAAAAATTTGGTGAAGATTAGCCATGCAGTTTCAAATTATGCGAGCGGACAGACAAACGAACATACTGATCATAATACTTCGCACCCTTCTGGTGGGCAAAGTAACAAACTCTAGCTGTTACTGTACTATTTTCAGCTTTTGTTAAACCAACCTTTTTGCCAGAATTACTCTTGGTTGGGAAGGTCCCTCAAGGTTATTCAGAATGGCAGAACTTGGTAGATCACATACGACTTCCTATTAGCATGCAACAGTCTCAGAGTCTCTGTATCTTGTATCTTTGTACTCGAACATTGTGCCAAAGAATTAAACTGAGGTGACTACACTACTTTGGTCACATGTTGAGGATGAACAGCGACATTATATATCTATGGATGGAGATGTTAATGGAGAACATAAAAGAGGTCGATCAAAAAAAAGATGGACAGATGAGATCAAGAAGGACTGCTGACAGCTGGCACTTTGCTGGCAATAGACTTATTTCCACAGATACTACTTACATATTCTATGGCATGCGGTGGCCCGGTACAAATATAAACAAAATCGATAGGCCGTAGGCCGACGGCAGCTATCGAGATACCTACATCGTGAAACTATTTAATTTTGTTATTAACAGATCACTTTTATGTTCAAAACGAAAATAGCATGTT
>Ga0209782_1002221_pt1 | contig 10723 bp, 9 predicted proteins | sample WorMetmaBAHAMAS1_FD_187390 | JGI IMG/M metagenome (GOLD analysis project Ga0209782, IMG submission 187390) | Marine gutless worms symbiont microbial communities from Max Planck institute for Marine Microbiology, Germany - Inanidrilus... | ecosystem: Host-associated > Annelida > Digestive system >...
TAGTGGACCTGGTGGTAGCTCTCTGCTATTTAGGCCACTTTAAAAAATTACGCATAATAATAATAATAATAATAATAATAATAATAATACACAGTACATACGAATTAGTGCTCTCGAGATCAAGAGAGCTAAATGGCAAACACACCTGCTACAACTCAGTACAAAGCCATACAGCAAAAAAAAAACAATTCACTTCTTGAGGAATGCTGACGTGGAAGTCGACAAGAGACTTTTCCAGCTCGTATTTGTTGAGGAGCCCGTCACCAGAGAGATCACCTCGCCGCAGTTGTCGACCAATGCCAGTAAAGACTCGGATGCTTCGTTTTGCAATCTGCTGTCGTACAATCTCTGTCAAATACATTCACAAAAACCTCACACTCTGAATACTCTCTAAGCTCTTACACTATCTGCTTATTTCGCTATGCCCAGCATTATTACGTGTAGATAACTAACAATTGTACGAACACAATAACTTCAATTTAGCAGAGAAAGTCCAATATGAAAACAGCCTATACCCACTTCAGTTGAGGTGTCAGTTCCCTTGCTCCTTTACCTCTTCTATCCTTCACTTGACTCATGTTTTCGCGAATTAAAGCAGATCGACCGCTTACGTGCGACACGTTGAACGCCCCCTGATTACTGACAGTCAATTCCAATGGACTGGTAACGGTCATTCAATTACCATTGGCTGAACTCGGCAAGCCGAGTCCTAATATCGACCTGCTCCGCACAACTGGTTCAAATGGGACAGCGTAAACAATTTTCATCGTTTAACCTTGACCTACAATCCCAGGCTAGCCAAGGTCAAGGTCGACCTCATGCCAAAAATCAAGGTCAAAGTTCAAACGGTTCAAACAGGAGAGCGCCCACAGACAAACGGACGGACACACACGCACACACACGGACAATACCAAACGTATTATCTTCCCTGCTACGTGGTCGATAACCAGCAAATACATGTAGCTCTATCTTTGGGCAGGTATAACACCTTGGCATGTAACCAGCTAACTAGGTCAACTCAGCCCTGCATCCCTCTGGGGTCACTAACACTGCGTGATCCCATATGGCATGTGAGTACCTGCAGTGGAGAGGCTGGTTGCAAACTGTAATACGCCAGTTACTTACTTTACTTACTTACTTAAAAGAAAAGAGATGGTGGAACAAAAAATGATCAGACCGCTAGGTATAGCTAATATGTAAACAGGACAAAGTATCTCAGCTGGCCCAGCCTATGCTGCCGAACAGCACCAGCTGTCAGGCTGCATATCCTAGTGAATGCTCTAAAGTGGTGCTGGCAATGGCTTCATTTCCGCCACTTCCCAATGACCAGTGAGTTCGACCTCCAGCATGTGGTTTCCTATTAGTGTTCTGTAGTAACTGTGGCCCCAAAAATGCCTCATTGCTGAGTCAGTGCCATGGAACAGTCAGACAAATAGACAGATGGATTGCAACATTGTTTAATGCCCCCCCAATCACAGGCAGATTGTTGTTTTTATGTTAAAATGTTGCTATGGCAGGCTGCAGACGAGTAAAGCAGACTGCATGTTCACCATGAATATCGTGCATCAACATCTTCATCTGAACTTCTTCTGGTGACGCTGGCAAATGCATTCGTCTCCACATTTCCTCCTTCTCACTCGACGGAACCGCTGACAACCTTCAATAGGAGAACAAGACATCATTTAAATTACAGAAACAGCAAATAACCATCTACTGCAGAGCTAGTTTTGCTGTTTCACCGAGCATTTACCCGTTTACTATCATCATGGTTTCATGAGACATTCTCATGCAAATTCAATTCTTATAATTCTAATACAGATTGCTATGTTGACGATGTTTACTGTTGTGTAATCGCAACTATAGCCATTGAAAGAGTTAAAAAGGTTCAGTTGATGAATGCCGAGTCAGCACTAGGTGGCTGCCGACCCTCAAACCGAGCCAACCAACTGTGGCTGTTAGTATGCCTGTTTTCTGCTATTTCCACATCCATCATCAGCATCTGTTATTAATTATTACTCAGTTCAAAAGCTGACATTCATCTTACTGTCCCAATAAGGGTGAAAGGCTGAGTTGATCTAGGCAAGATCTAGGTAATGGTGTGCAGCTTGTGTCCAATCAAAGCTACATATTGTAGTGGCTGTCATGATAAACATTATGGCTTTCACTATTTCACACATACCTGCAAAACTGTAAAAAGGTTATTATCTGTGTAAAAATAGTTGCAGATGCATGAGATCAACATTTCCAATTGATATGTGAATCACAAAATCAGAGAAATAGAGAAGTCTCAATCATCAGACTTAAGTAAGTTGTTCAGTAACATTATATGTTACTATGAAGGGAAGTTTTTTTATTGTCAATAAATTTTTCGTTTAAAATTAGCCAACACTGAGGTAAACCAATACCACATTCATACTTCTTACATGCAACTTTCTGCTAAATAAATTTGCACAGTTAAATATGTCATGATATATCTTACAAAATTGACTTTTTTGCTTCGTTGTCAACATCATAGATTCTCAATGCCACCACCGGCTTTGACTTAGTCACATCAGGCAATGGCTGGTCTGCAGTCTCAAAGTATAAAGTATTTCCCTAAAACAGAAAACACAGACTAAGCTGGTAAAAAAATTCAAAATTAAAACCATCCTGATAAAATGTCCAATTATAAATGCTACAATTGGAATTTACATGAAAATAAACAATATACAGTGTATCCACCAATAAGTTCACATCCTCCACTTGCTATAGGTTTCACATACATCAACTAATTTTGAACATTTTTGGCCAAAATGTTACCGAGAAAGTAGGATATTAAAAGATGCTATATTTACCCACCTCACCCAACTAGCATGTCTGCAATACCGGTAAAATGTCAAAATGAAAAATTGCATCTTTTCTCTCAAAATGTTATATTACCGCATTGCCAGACTTTAAAAATTCACTTGTTTAGTCTACTCATTTTTGCTACTCTTAACTCATACTGACATTGCTGTAGAGCACATCTCAGTCTTGTAGTCAGTGGAGCTAAGTTCTGGGCCATAGCTCACGAGAAAGAAAGTTAAGAGTTTGACTGTGCTGAATGCAAGATGCATAGTTGCACTGTCTCAGTGAAAGACAAAACTGTCGTCAATGCGTGTTTTATAACATCTACTATTTGTAGACGTTAATAGTTATATATCCCAGCAGTACTGTCCACCAAATTTCACTGAAACTGATAAAAAAGCAACTTCACATCTTTGACACAGCAACTGACTTGGTAAAAGTCCAGTATGACGGTAACATATGTGGATGCTACCGAGGTCCTTTCCAGTGCATACAGTCCCTAGTTTTATGATAGTTTACCAGCAAAAGTAGCTCAACTGTTATCATATGATATGTTAATGTTTTGTGAGCTTGTTGACAAAACAGAATGCAGAATTTAAGTGAAAAGACACAAATTCTGTTTTTTTTGTTTTGCCAGGTAATGCAGAAGAATTATATGCACATGCAATACTGGTATTATTTTACGGCCGTTAGACAGGCCCACCAATACTAGCCTGCATCACAAGCTAACAACTGGAGGATGTTGTTGATGCATAGTTTTACTAGCCATATGCACTTGCTGACACCATGCATGCTATGCAATAGGGCAAAACACTGTGATTTTTTTCAGGACGAGCAACAATATTTTAGCATTAATTAATTATCCAGAGTCTTCAGTGGCAAAAATGGTATTTTATATGTCAGAGTTTAGCATATTTCGTGGCATTCTATGGTACTAAAAGTATACTGAAAAAAATTACAATACCAAATTACAGTAAAATGCTGTTCAAAACAAACAGATGATCAAATTGTGTCTTCAGCATTTAGGGATGTCATCATTATGACAGTAAGGACGTAGGTTAGTGTCAGTACATCTGGAAAAAACCATGCATTTTTGTTACTGGAAATACTGGTAGGCAATATAATTGATATAAATGAAGTTGTCTTTTAGCATCTTAAGTAAAGTAAGCTAATTCTGCAGTATCCTGCAGACTCTCTGGCACTACACAATTATGTCACATTTTCACAAATTTTGCAGTGCAGTGTGAAATTCCAAAAAAACTAACAAAAATCATAGGCCATAATTATAGCAGTATAATGCAGTTCAATCATTTCAAATGGCACAGTATTAATTCAAATGACAGTGACATACAGAAGTGATGTCAGCAAGAATGTAATGCTGAGGTGTAGTTTCACTTTGAAAACGCAAACGCTGGTACAGACCACGCTTGATAAATGGCATAGCCTTGGACCTACCACAGTGAAAATGACAAATCTGAACCAATAAAATTCAATCAAAGATACATTAAATACTCATCAACAAACTGCATACCTGTTTATCACTAAAATAAACTTGATTCACTTATAAGAGTCCAACTAATGCATCTATGCAACGATGTGTACCTTAGAAGTGTAAGTTTACATTCAGAAACAGTGAGACTAAAATTATAAATACAATGCTCACAAATACAAAAAATACAAACGTTTTCCCAAACTGGCGAAATTCGTAGACAGTCAGACTGTTGTCAGCTACGAAGAAGAAACCGCTCAGTTCCCGCACTGCATCACGACCATTTCTGCACATTACAACACTCTGCATAATAGCACAGATGTTCTCATAACTAAAACGAATAGTACTTACTACACACTGAAAATAAACAGTAAAGTTACAGCTACTTGGAAAATTAATGAAGTCTGAATAAAATGGTTCATGCAATGTCAGAATGGTACAGTGTAAATGCCAAAATAAACAAATTTTATTTTGTCATGTCTCTACAATGCAGTTAACCCACTGAGTCTGTTCTAAAACTGTTTATGATATGCTTAGAAAAAAGGAACTTCTTCAGAAAACTGGCATTTGTATGTAGATATGGCAATGCTTAAGTAGATTATGCCAGCAAAACAAGCACCAATGCTAGCATGACATGCATTCAACTGCATAACTGAAACGAGAAACGCATAACAGAGCCTAGCGCACAGCCCACCCTCACTCCCGAGTGAACAGTAATGGTTTCATTGCCCTATTACTGATCACCAGTGTCTAGCAGTGCCACCCCCAAGTGGACGTAGCTAAACTAACCCCAGTAAAATGATCAACACTCGACCTGCTGTACACATTCTTACACTGTAAAAACCGGGTAATTAAAATGAATGTCACCACATTTTTATACAATATAAAGAAATGACAGCCAATTAATCTGCTAAATCAAAACTGCAATATTCCAATCCATTTTGGAATGACAGTGTGCCGAACCAAAATGGATCGTCAAATTCTGGCCAAGTCGTTGCAAAAAATTCTGTGCTCCACCCTCATAAACTCTGGGGTTACTGTACTGAAGTTCACCAAACTTTTACACTATGCAGCAGTATCACTGTCACTGTTAATGTGTTCCTATGCATGGCAATATTGCAATTCGTTTTGAAATGCCTGAGCAATAAGTGAAGGCAGTCAATTTCGACATCTGCGAATCACCCCAAAAATTAATTGGTTACCATCGGAATGTTCCTTGGGCGACCATAAAACAAATGTCAGTTCAATCATCCCCACACATGTCTACCAACAATAAAATTTGGTGAAGATCGGTCCAGTATTTTCTGCGATATTTGGTGGGATGCCAATTTTTGCCGCATCGTCCTAAAAGTTACCATTTCTATCCTCATAATCTTCGGGGTTACTGGACCGATCTTCATCAAATTGCATAGACTGTAGCAAAAATATTGCCATTGAATATTTTAAAATCAGAATTGTAAAACTCTAATCCGTTTCGGAACACCAGTGTGCCAAATGAAGGTTGGTTTGCTAATTTTGCCAGAAAGTTGGTTGCCATGTCCCTTGAGAGATCAGATAAGAGGTTCAGATCAATCATCTACAAAAACCTACTATTTGGTTTTTAAAAAATCATGAAAATTGGTCCAGCAGATCCTTAGATAGTTGGTCTCCAAAAATCTTTGTAAAAATTAAAGAAATAAAAGAAATTAACGCAAACAAAACACATAGTTCACGTGGCAAATTTGTTAGTCGGGCTAAACAACAACGCCACTTGTTTAATGGTTTAATTTCCAAGACAACCTGAGTAAAGTGGTATCACAAAGGTAAAAAAACATTCTGGATGCTGATGAGGCAAGAGACGATGGTGTGGCAATGTCATCAGTTGGACTGTTGGACCATGTACAAATCATTTGCATCTCACTCCAGACAGATAACTAAGCCAGTACCTCATCACTCGATTTTTTAGACCGGATGCTCTACCTGTTGCCCAGCCCACAGTGTTAATGAATAGACTTATTTCCACAGATACTACATACATATTCTATGGTATGCGGTGGCCCGGTACAAATATAAAAAAAGTCGATAGGCCGTAGGCCGACGGCAGCTATCGAGATACCTACATCGTGAAACTATTTAATTTTGTTATTAACAGATCACTTTTATGTTCAAAACGAAAATAGCATGTTTCCACTGTTGATAGTTATTAATTAATAAATCCACAATGTTAAACACAACGGTTGCTAAGCCGAGTATTTACGCTAGCAACGCTTCGGTAGACTAAAATGTTTATGTTGTTATTGTGATTTTTTTAATAAAACGTGAGACAGTTCCATCACCTAATACTCCTATGATTAACTATGAGTTTTCGGATATCTTAAGAAGTTCTTGCGTTTCTGTCTGACTAATTAAGCCCCATCGGCTTGTTGGTCACGTGATGACTCCGGTACAGTGATGTCTTATGCATGGTATTTCCAAGTCAGTGGAAAATCATCTATTTACTGGCTCACTCTATAGCAAAGGAAACTAAAACACATAGTTGGAGTCGATGTACAAGTCAAATATGACAGACCGTCATTTATACTCTCTGAAGATAACTAACATAAACTAGAATACCTAGCGGTATATGGTCGGGCCTCTATGGGTGGTCTATGCACGGACTGTATAAATCGTACACGGGACTAGAAGCGAGAGTCGCTCAGCCAATCACAGGCCGAGTAGATTGGGTTACGTTGGCACCCACGACGGACTGTGATTGGACGGTGATTGGGTCTTCGACACATTTTTTTCTGTCACGGACAGACAGAAATGTGACTACTTGAGTTGCGCCTCGTAGCGTGCGAGAGGCGCGACGCTACGAGGCGCGACTAAAAAAATGAAAAAATTTCTCCAACCGTACCGAGTGTAATATACCTACTTTAGTCAAGCACAACCAGATTTTGTCATCAGTTCTTACCATCAAAATGTATTATAAAAATTTGGGAAACAAGAAATTAACAAATAATCAGATTGCCAAACTGACCAAGTAGTAGTTAGCTCATGTAAGACCCGAACAACAGAAATAGTGCAATAAGCTGTCATATACCTTTCCCACAGGTTCACTGCTAAGTATAGTGGAACACGAAGAATCTTCTGTATCTCCATCAACTGCTGATTCTTGGCTGTGTTTATCTTGATCATCGTCACCATCCAATGCTTTGGCACAATCTTCCAGAACGTTAGGCCAAAAATCACCTTCGAAATATGGAACTTGAGTCACACTCTTGATACCACTATCGACAGCATCCTTCATTATGTCCTGAACACATGCAGTCACATACCACTGTCTAACTGCCTTATGTCAACAGCCTGCAAATGCAGCAATACATCAGTTCTTACCAGTCACTAACTGTCTGAACTCAAGAATTGTTGCAGCAAAGTTTTACTGGTCACATGACCTTTGTAATGGCAACCAGCACATATGCACAAGGGAGGAGATGACAGCGTTTTTATTGCTGATTGCAACACTCTCCGTACCATGCACAGGTACGTTAAACTGGCATACAACACAATGACACCCATTTAACGACCCTTTCTGCCAGACTACCCGGGTGAGCCGGCACCAGAAGGATAAAAACAATCTGGATTATACAGCAGCAAGAGACAGTGGATGGCAGTGGCATCAGCTGAACCATATGCAAATCTGCACCTTGCCCGAGACAGACAACCATGTCGTGATTTTTATAATTAACTTACTTAAAGTTACTTACAGACAAGCACCCCACCACTCAGCTTTTTCAGATGTCCTTCCTGCCACCCAACGAACACCATCAAAGCACTGAAGGCACAAGCACTAAAGGCACTATAAACTCCTATCACATAAATCTCATGGAAACTATTATGTTCTGCACTAAACGACAAAATAAATGTACCATTAAAATGCTTTAAAGTGTATGTTACAACTTAAATGTTGTTACACATAGAACTAAAGTGAATGCAATGCTATAAAGAAGTATATGACTTTCTAACGGCACTGCATCACATTCGAAGTGTCCGGCGTTCTCTGTCACATCAAGCCATGATGACTCTGAACCGAGCTATGGTTATCAGCAAGATCGACTACTGCAACTCGATTCTTGCCGGTGTGTCTAGACACCTGCTGGACAGGTTGCAGTCGGTCTTGCATGCTGCCCGGTTGGTATTTTTGGCCAGGCAATCGGACCACATCAATTCACTGCTACGCGAGCTACACTGGCTGCGAGTTCCAGAGCATATCCAGTTTCGGCTCTGCGTTATGGAATACCCCTGCCTAAACGGGATGGCGCCATCTTATCTGGCCAACGGTCTATGCCGAGCCACTGATGATGATGCTAGTCATCGTTAGCTGCGGTCTGCTGGCGTGTTGACATTGTTAGTATCGTCAACTCGTCAATCAACCTCAGTGACTGTGCATTCCCAGTGGCTGCTTCCAAAACATGGATGGAACAGTTTGCTGCAATCTGTTCAGTGCGAGACAACACTGTCACGTTTTCGTCGAGAACTCATGATGCTTTTGTTCCAGTCAAGTTTTGGCTAAATCTACCACGCATTAAATCACTGGATACCGGTAAGTGCATCAGTAGGCACTTTTTCACTGACTATGTACAGTGCCCCTGTAACTTTGTGAATCATCACTATAATCAGTTCCTTTTTAGCGAGAGATGAAATATATACATCTTGCGCTTATGCTATGATGTCAGTGTACGTCTGTCTGTGGCATTTGTGCATTGTGGTCACAGGGTGCAATGGATCGCGGATATCTTTGCATGCTTGGATAGATGGATATCTTTGCTACTTACTGACAACGTCTCACCCGGATCGTCAATGGGATGATGCCAGGATTTCTGGTGGCGAGGGGGGTATGGAAAAATAGGTAATTGTAGCGATATCATTTAATTTACTTACTGAGAGTCTGGACCGGAAACACGCGAGTTTTGTTATTGTTTATATAATCGTTCGTGTTGAAGAGTTTTCTTTAGTAATCTCGGTAGAAAATGCATTATAACTGAAGAACGGTTTGTGCTAGAGCTTCCCACATCTCGTGCTATGCTAGCCACTGCTAGGCCCTCTTGTTAATAATTAACGAGCCATAATCGCATTTTGTGTCACTGTGGCTCTGGGTATCGTGCTTTGCGCTCGTGACACAGACAGAAAATCAAACTGGGCGATCTTTATAATATAGATAATGATAATAATTAAATGCGATTCCACATATGCTGACAACATATATTACAGCCTGAACACAATGAATATACAAACCTTGTAGTCATAGATAACTTCTTCAAGCTGTGCTTTATCCAGCATCTTTCTGTACCAGTCCTGAAGACGTTTTGGTTTAGGAATTTTTTGCTCCTGTGGATGGCAGTGAAAAATGTAGTCATCACCTTCACATGGAGGACAAGCCCAGATGTGTGCCCATGCATATCTGTAGCAAATATTACAAAAACTTGCATGAAATATCCCACCACAAAATAGCACAATGTGTGCACTATATGATTAATAATAACTTAAGGGGCCCACGCAAGAACAGCATAAGTGAGGGTGTTTTGATAAAAAAACATTTAAAGTTTCCCACAAACTTCCGGACTATTTCTGTTTGGATAAGTCGGATTAAGATAAAAATTGCAGTATGTGATCAGAAATTGTTAACTTGAATAGTGTATGGTTTTTCCTATATAAAAAATCAAAATTGTTTGTGTTGTGGTAAAAACACATTTAAGTCTATAACTACCTGTGGCATTCAACATTATCTTACCAAATGAGAGATTCAAGTACCAACTAAAGCATGACATGTTGTCAAGCAGTGAAGAGAACGCATCAGTATGACACAAGCAAGAACAGTATAAACTACAGGAAGTGTTTTGTGCACCTACTCTTCCTTTGTAACTGTGCAATAAGGTGCATGAGCAGAACAAGTTATCAACAAGCATTAGTAGAAACAAAATTGTCAGCTGACATGGGTAAACACCACATAAGCTGTCACATGCAACTAAACTGTCAGCTACTGTGAGTGCATAAAGTGCACAACTTATAATAGGTTCATATGAACTTCGAATATGGTGCATATTCTCCCATTTAAACCGAGCAAATAACAAAATAATCGTTAAAAAGTCATATATAAATTACAACATACCATTTTTCTTACACATGTAGCAAAAAATCGACCAACGGGATGAGAAATAGTACTAAGCTAAAAATGCCTAAATCTCGCACATGACAAAATACAGCTTAATCATGATTATGCTGTTCTTGCACGGACCCCTTGAATTTTTACCGCGCGAGGCTATGCTAAGCGCGGTATATGCCGTCGTCGTGTGTCTGTCTGTGTGTCTGTCACACTCCGGTATTGTATCAAAACGGCTAAATGTAGGATCACGCAAATAACGCCACACGATAGTCCCGAGACTCTAGTTT
>Ga0209782_1002222_pt1 | contig 10722 bp, 12 predicted proteins | sample WorMetmaBAHAMAS1_FD_187390 | JGI IMG/M metagenome (GOLD analysis project Ga0209782, IMG submission 187390) | Marine gutless worms symbiont microbial communities from Max Planck institute for Marine Microbiology, Germany - Inanidrilus... | ecosystem: Host-associated > Annelida > Digestive system...
GACATACACCCGGGCCCAGATAGACAAATGCGGACGGACAAACGGACATGCTTGAATGGGTCCAAACCCCCCCCCCCAGATGAATGCAAAAATGTGATGTAGTGATGAAATTATCAGTTTTTGACACCCAGACAGACACACACACAAGACAAAACCTATACATCCTCACTACATGGGCTGTAATAAGTTGGCACAGAGTATCATTTACTCTACTAATCCCAACTGATACAGTAAACCTCTATAGAGTACACCCAGTACTCGACATACTAGCCGATATAGGCTTACCACCACTCTGTTGTTTATTGGCACTTAGTGTGGCATCATTTACCACTGCTTAAGATTTCTTCATTTGTCTTGCTGGTACTGGGCTGTTTTGATTATGAACTGTTATAAGATCACATGAGTCAGCTGATTGGCAGATCAAGTGAAATCACCAGTAGTCTTTCACATTTATGACACAGCATTCCATGTGTTGTGCTGCCATTGCTCCTGTTGTAATGTTTATTATCTCATTGTTATGCGGTTGAGCAGCATCATTGGCAACACGAGCCACTTATTAGAAATGAACTGTTTGTGTAGACTCAGATTCAGATAGAAAAAACAGCTGAAAATAGCAGTTCCATGCATATTTCTTTGTTTTCAAAACGTACATCTTAATGAAAATGTCTAAACTTAAAAGAAATCCTAAAAGAAAAGTTTTGACAGTGTCAGTTTTCGAGAAATCATACAACAGACTTATGAGATACTTAAGATATTGATTTTTTTCAGCACAGCTTTGTCTCATAATTTTGCGATAAAATTAAGCAAATATTAAGATAAGAGTTTTTCTAGAATATTTAAAATGTAGTCCCCTTAGTTTATTTAGTATATACATATGTATAAGTGTTTAAAATCGTCATGTATTTAACAGGTCGGCTACCAGTATGGGTAGTGAATATGGCATCATCATTGGCTGCACCTAAGGTACATTGGCATAACATTTAATAGTGCTGTGATTGATAATTCTGGTTTTTACTGTATGATTGATTTTTTAATTTATTACTTAACATCTAAAAATGATCAATTTTGATTTTTATACACGGTTTAGGTATGGAGGCATAATTCGACACCCCACGAATGTAGAAACATGCCGTCATGCAGTAGGCCTGCTGTTAGGTGTTCGCAAGACAGTGTTAATCTAAACAACCAAAAATGTGAATCATGAAAGCACTAATGCATTATGATGAAAACTTTTCAAAAGCAATTACGGCCCTTAATTTTATTGATATTTCTTGTTGTAAGTTGTAAACAAAAACATACTGGTGACCATGACACCATGGTTGCCAGGCATCATGAACCCCACTCGAAGTCATCCAAAAATAGCATGACGGTGGCAAACAGAGAAATGATGAACAAGTTGGTAAACAGGCCTGTGACTGTGAGTAGAGATGTCGGGTTACAGTTTATGCACTGGCAGCATTGACAGAAGACAGAAAATGCGTTTGTTCAGCTTGACTGTCTTTTAACGCTAATTGAAGTCGGTGGCAGGCAGCACACAATAATTGATCCTTTGATTATACAAGATCACCCACTCAATTCTGAGTTTGATTCTAGAAGAAATACGCAATCTCGAAATCAGTATTAAAAATCGTTACAGCATACCTTCATACATAGAGGTACCTACACGTTATCTTGTAGTATATAAATAGTTTTTCCTGTGAAATGTTATAGTTTTGGATCATCTCATACAGACTGCTTGTCTGTTTAGTGCAGTGACATTGGATGAATTATAAAATCTTTCCATTATGATATGTGTCTATCTTCTCTGAAATTGAATAAGTTTGTCGTTATCGCTGTTGCCGTATGTTCCACATAGGCAATTCGTCGGCTGGGGAAAGCTTGCCGCGGGTACGATACATGGAAGAGTCGGCATCGGCCTAGCTACAAGCCGTGGCTGAGTCCGGAACAGAATTCTCTGCCGCAGTTCAATCCGGCTGACCTTCGGCCGATGTCGGAGACGATGAGTTCAGCGGTGATTGATGAGCGAGGTGTGCAGCAGCAGCAGGAGGAGGATGCTGATGAGGCGAGCGGCGACGAATCCGCAGCGGACTAGTGCCACGTATCAGTCATCTGCTGACCAGCTTCATCTGTCACGCTTGTTTATTCCAGTCAGCATCATTTATGCATTGCTGCGCATACTGCACTGTGTCCGAATAAGTGTGAATTATAAATAAACTGTCTAGAATTAATTCTTAAATTTCTATCAGTCGATTGGATTTTTGTAGGCATTATATTAATAGTAATAAGTATTGTGCACAATTGCGAAAGTTCACTTAGTGTGATACTGGATACTTATTCATATTGTTTTGAATGTAGCCAGCCATAAAGCGCAACAGTTGTCAGTGTTACGTTCTTTTTCTTTTGAGATTTTGTCTTTAGTATATTTCAGTTCTTTCTAAACAGACATATGTTGTCAGATGATGACAGAGGTTTAGTAAAAGTTTGTAGGCAAGAAAAATGTTTTGATGCTTGTAATCATCTAGTCAGGTAATTGACAAAATAGGTGCAACTTCACAAAAAAATTGGCAGTAGCAAAATGAATGACCCGGACTCAGAATGACCGTTACATTGTCAAAGAACTAATTCTGAGCAAGAAGAGTTGCTACACATGGCCGCTTACAAATAGCAAGATGCGAACTTTTCAACAGCTGCAGTTGGTTCTGTATGGAATGCATGCTGTTTGATTGTTGTTTTAACATACCTGTAAAAGAACATTTGATATCAGACAGTGTTTAATTTTATAAAATGAGCAAAAGACATGGCATATTCAATGTTGATAGAATGGTGCAAAAGTATGATGAAGTTGGATAAAAAAAATACTACTAAATATGGTCCTAATTGTTTCTGGACACAGTTTAGATGATCTGTCAATTTATTGCATGATGTACAAATATCGTCATATTCTGTTTTTGTGTGCTTATTCTTTTTTCTGTGCAGTATACTTACATTCGTATGACTGGCAGGCAGACTCATTTATTTGCTGTGTTGTAAATATGCCTGACTGCATTACGGTGTTGGTTTTTCCATTTTTTTCTAGTCATACTTCTGATCGTTAATGGACAGATTGTTTCTGAAATATCACGTATACATTCAACAAGACCGTAAACTGTAGTCTCAGTTCATTTGTAAATGCGTCAGTATTTTGAAACATCTGTTGATACATAATGTGTTCGGCAACACGTTTTTTCGCTAAACATTTTGTGGTAATGACGACATTACGTCAGATTGACCGCAAGATTTGCTCTAATCATTTTGTGATATATTCACGACATATAGAGATTATAATTGTATTAGAATGCATGTAGCGTGCTGATTGAAATGCACTGGATATGATATTTTTAATGAGGTATGCATTTGATATTTAATATTTTGCTATTTTTCAACTGCATATTGGCATCTTTGCACTATTGACTTGTAGATGTTAGTACGTCGTAGGAGATGCTGAGTGAATTACGTACATTATTTCATCAGTTCTAAATGTAATGTCATTATTGTTGACGATGGTGGTGGCAGGCGATGGTGCGGGAATGAGGAAGAGAGTGACCAGGACAAAAAGTACACTGTGTTTCAACTGAAGTGATGCCGGAATTCAAATTCATTTAAATATAGCATAACTCAACAGACACTTATGATATTTTAGTGACACTAATTGCTAATGTAAACTACACGTTTCAACAATGTGTTCAGTTCACTTTCTGCAATGTAGCCCTTGGGTTTTATAATTTTATTAATATTATGTCTTCTGTATAAAAATGCCATGTCAACAACAATGTAAACATTAGGCCCCCGTGTCATTGTTTGGACAACTTGTTCAGTAAGCAGCGGACGCTAACATATTGCCATTATTGAAAACCACAAGTTTCAAGTTGTACTCTTAAACTTCTTTATCAAAGAAACTAGGCTAAGGGCATATGCATTGTTGAAACTCAAAATTCGTGCTGTTTATGTTAAATAGCAATAATTAGTGTTTATATTTCTGTTTGAGTTCATTGTATTTAAATGGATTTGAATGTTGACGTCAATTCAGTTGAGATACAGTATTATATTTCATGTGTATAATATAAAAGTTGTGCCCAGAGATATGTCTCATGCACAGAAGTTGTGTACACAAGATACAACTCAAGTTGGTGTATCGTTTATGATGATTGTTTCCTAGCAAACTGCCTTATGTTGTATTTATTGATGTGTTTTCTCTTTGACAATTCGTGTGTGATATTTTTCTAAGCAGTCAAATAAAAGAACTCGGTGCTGGTGTTCTGGCATTGCTGTTTTATGTTTGTTCAGTCTTCCAAATTTTTTGCGAGTACTACAGTGACAGAACAGTTACATAGTTAAGCCCATCTAGTCCGACTTACTTTTCAAGTCCGGGTCCAATTGGTTGATTGGTTTAATAACTCAAGTCTGAGTGCGACTCACAGTGGTGTTCGCAACACAAATATTAAAACACTCTCTGTTTATTACAGACAACATTAAAGTAACAGTTTGTTTAAAACAAACAGTCGAAGTGGATCATCCTAATTTTTAGTTCAAATGCATAGCATTGCATTTTTTGCGCGAGATGTAATATATACATCTCGTGCTTATGCTACGATGTCAGTGTCCGTCTGTCTGTGACGGAAGTGCATTGGCGCATTATAGCTAATTTAGGTTTCAAATTCCGATCCAAATTCACCGCGCATTGTGGTCGTGGGGAGGGGTAATCTAAACAACATCTCGCACTATGCTAGCCACTGCTAGGCCCTCTTGTCTAAATTATACAATGTACAATGTAGCCTGGTGACTGTCGACTCTGGTCCAGCCAGCTCAAGTCACCTGATTTAGTTAACTATCCAAAAAAATTGGACTATGAGGTGTAGGCCTAATGCCAAGAAACTCATTTTTTGATAACTCGGTCAAAGATGAACGAATTTTAACACTATTTGGTACATAGAATTAAGTGCTTGTGAATGTCAAAGCATGGCGGCGGAGCCGGGGACAGGAAGTTGGGGTACTTGTCTTTGGGCCTCCAAACTTTGACTTCAGTGGATTGTAACAAAGCATAGTATTTTTTGCAGTTCATTGGCAGTATAAGATGCAAGTTATGAACAGGATTGTACTTGAATTTTTAGCACTAGGCTTTGATTAGCAGCGCAGCACTACCCATGTTAGTTTTTTTAGCACGAGATGTAATATATACAGGGTGCGCCAATAAAAAACAGCCATGGGAGTACTGATTTGAGCCAAACTTTCAGACTTTGTATGTGAGTATTCAGGCAACATATCCTGCAAATTTTATTGAAATAACTTACATGGTTCAAACGATACAGCAGTTTATACTTTAAAGTTCACTTCTTTGAAATGAACATGCAATTTCACATTGAATATTCATGAATAACGAATCAAATTTTGCAGAGCTTTTCATCAACAGCTCAAATGTTTTAATGATTAATATCAGGTGCCTATAGCTCACTCAGTATTTAAACAGAGTGTTTGCAATGTCATTGCCCACCAGTTGCAGCAACCCACAATCGAAATCTGTTGCAAAAATAATACAATTGCCTTATTAATAAACTCGTGAACCAAATCATTCCGTATGGTCGGCAAAACGGTCATTCAGCTCAGCGTGATGTTGGTCAGCTTTGGCATGTGTATCTGATAGTGTTCCAGCATAGCAACCCACTGATGATAATCCACTGGCATATCCATATGGCACACTTGCTGTTATTTTTACACCAGAATCGCAATTCCATTACTGGTTTATTAATAAATATACACTTTTAAGTTCAAATAGTGGTAATTTTTAAACCACAATAAATATTGTAACGAAATTTGCTGCCTATGTGGCCTGAAACCTCTGTAAAAGCTGTAAATTTGGTGAAAAAAATCTGTTACAGTAACAGATAATTAATTTTTCCTAAGGGATTGTTTTTTATTGGCGCACCCTGTACATCTCGCGCTTATGCTACGATGTCAGTGTCCGTCTGTTTGTCCGTCTGTCTGTCTGTGACGGAAGTGCATTGGCACATTATAGCTAATTTAGGTTTCAAATTCCGATCCCAATTTACCACGCATTGCGGTCGTGGTGCATGCGGGCGCGAGCACTGAACTATTTATAGTTCAGAGGGCGCGAGGGAAGGGATCATCGCCGGAAAGAGTGGAGGGATCATCTCGCGCTATGCTAGCCTCTGTTTTACTTATTGTCGGAAATCTTTGCTGACAATTATAGCCAATATTTAAGAGAGACATTATTGTTTTGGCAACAAGTTTTGGGCCTTCCTTTAAGCCCCTAGACGGACCCAGCTGGCGGCGCCGCTACCATACCCGTTATAGGCTCGCGTTCTGCGCTCGCCATGGTGACTTGCGACCTGTTTGCGATGCGAGTCCACGTCGTGCGTACTGTAGTCACGGAGTTCAGTGAGAAAGTGCGTCGGTGGAGTGGGTTGAGACAGGGGGGGGGGATTCTTCAAAGTGGGCGCACATCACAGTGACAGCAATGTGTGCCCACTTTGAAAAATCCAGCCGACGTCTCAACCCACTCCACCGACGCACTTTGCCACTGAACTCCGCGACTACAGCACGCACGACGTGGGCTGGCATCGCAAGCAGGTTGGCCACAGTGGCGTAACTATAAAGCCTGTCACTCGACCACCAGTCGTCGTCATTACGACCCTCGCAGGCGTCGTAGGAGGCTGTCTGTCTGTCTGTCCGTCGTACAACGGTGAAGACGGGTTCACCGATGCCTGCTAACGAGCGTGGCGGCGGCGAGAGAGAGAGAGATCGTCATCGGTCGGACGGACCGACGCGCTGTTTGACACGCGAGCGCGCACCGACTGTCACGCGCCGTCGCCGCCGTCAACCGACAATTTATTCTCGTTCGTAACAGTCGGCGAATGATACACGACCAAAGCGATCTCTAGCTGCCTCTGTCGGCGGCGGCGGCGGCGGCGGCGTGTGTGCTTCGATGACACTGGCGGCGACTGATAAAAGACTTAATCACTGTGTATGTGTGTTTGTCAACTGTAGGTAACCACGCCGCTCGTCTCTCCGGTTAAGCTGAAATTCCACGGGAGCAGTCTCCTCGTAGCATCCTCGCGAGGTTGTCGCGCTTGTCTGGCGTGTCGGCGAGGATGTTACGAAGATGCTACGAGCAAACTGCTCACGTGGAATTTAGGCTTTAGGCACGGCTACATGACGCGCAGTTTACGATGCCAGCATATACGTCGTTAGGATATAAAATCTTTGTCTCCAAAAGTTTCTTTGCCAGCTAGATAGGTGGCGATGCGGCCTATTGCCAAACTACTTTCGGCAGTCATCAGCATCGTCGTCGACATCATCGTTGTAATTATCCACACCTGGGTAGCCGAATTGTGGGTCATCAATGGCATCTGTGCGTCCGCGCTCTGCAAGATATTAACACCAAACTTAGTACGTATATACTCTATGGGAGGGCCTCGGCATTCATTGACCCTGAGGTCAAAAGGTCAAACGTCAAGGTTATGAAGTGTGCTGTCGGCAAGGGTATGCATATCGATATGACTACTAAGGTTTCTAGTTTTAAATGTGCTAAATTCGATGGCACTGAAAATGCCTAATGTCGCTAACACGTGATTCAGCGTGCAATAGACTAGGCCTGCACGTGCGCGGTCAACAATCAGCCGCGACGGGGCGTGCGTAATATCAACGTCATCGTTAATCGACAGCGACCGATGACGTCAATATGTGACGCGCACCTGTCCGGTCCACTCAGTCAGCCGTGACCAGCAGTGGTCGCCCACCTGGCCTCACCGCGATCGGCGCCGAGCTGCGAATATTGAGTATTGAGCGCCGACGAACGGACGGCGCCGCCATCGATTGGACGGCGATGCGCGACCACGGCCGGCGACGACCGTGTTGGCGGCGGAGACGGCGCGACGCCGCTGCACCGGCGGGCGCAACCACGGTTCAGAAGTTGAAGGGGACCCCGAGACACTGAGATCCGACACACTTTGCCAATGAACTCCGTGACTACAGTACGCACGACGTGGGCTGGCATCGCAAGCAGGTTGCTACAGTGGCGTAACTATGAAGCCTGTCACTCGACCAGAATAGTGAATAGCAGTTTTCTCCGTGTAAACGGCCAATCGCTCAATTGTGTACGGAAGATGGGCCGAAAGTGACCCCTTCCCGAGTCCCGACCAACTGGGATGTCTGCGAGCGCGGTAAGTTCCACGGTTGGAGTTTGTAAACCATTCCCATCCGTCATAGCATACGCTAGAAAGCCTATAATACTGCGTTTTTTTGCAATCCACAACTGCCCATAACTGGGGGACCAATAACTTAATGTGGTTCTCCAACTAAAAAGTTGGGGGACCGGTCCCTTTCGATTCCACCGTTCCGCTGACGATCTCTCTTCCGCCTGTACAGACGGCTGTGGCGGCGGCGGCGTCGGCGGCGGCGGCGGGCGACGCGTGACCGCTATTGACAAACAATGCGCTAGTAGCGCCGTCTGGCCGACTGGCAGCGTGGCTGCAGGCGCGTGGGAACGTCCGTCGACGACAGTTCCTCGTAGGGTCGTTGCGCCGCCGCGTCACGTGCCCCGCCACACGACCGAACCGGATGCAACTCTGCGCCAACTCTGTGATGTCTGTATTCGTTGTCGTCATAATCGGATATTAAGCGTCGTACCCTGAACGCGCATCGATACCGCGGCTAGGCCTATATAAGCGTCGGAGATCGTCAGTTTCGACACTGGTAAGGCGCCACCGTTGACGCCTCGCGTAGTTGAAGTTGGTCACAGACTGCTCGGGATATTCGATCAGTTCGGTTGGTGGCTGGTAACGGTTGGCAGAAACCGTTGCCAAATATATTTTGACGCGGAACACGGTGACACTGTGAGAGTTGTGGCTCGCGAGCGTTACGTATCGAACAGCCACTGATATTTTTTCCGATAATCGACGCTGCCATCTAAATGCACAGAGGTCACTGAACATATATGCTGGAGCAAGAGTGAACGAATTTCGATCAGCGGGCACTGTATGTTTGCTGTCGACGCAGGACTCGTACTGCAGGTGCACGTGCGACATCGTGACGCAAGTTTGACGTTGTCGTCATCAATGCTTCGTCGCCGTTACAGTCTCTGAATCCGATCAACGCTGCAGCTCGACATGACGTTTAGCACGTGGCATCACTCGCTATTCCTTCTCTCGTTGCTGACTGTCAGCGTCTTAGCTGCCAGTACATCCACATCCGGTGAGTAAATTTCTCAAAGAGTACGTGTATAACTATTTTATACGTATACTGCATTGCGCTCAGAACGTAATAGGACATGAAAATAAATGATTGTTCGTGTACTTTTGTGCGCGATTAATAAACTATTTGTGAAGGAATTTGACGTGTAGGCCTACATGGTATTATGCGAGACGTATATGCGTAGTTAGGCAGTTCAGGTTTGTTACACAGACTAACCATGTACAACATTAAGTACAGTACCAACCGGTAATAGATTACTCCAAAGACACGCAGCGTCGCGCGGTCTCGGCGATAACTGAGCTTCTTATCACAAGTTGTAAGTATGTATCTTCAAATCTATCGGATATCGATCCACGACATCATCGTAAATGCGTGCATCAACATTAACATAAATGAAGTCGGACGACTGCTGCAGCAGCGCAGTTTGCTGCTGCAATCATGTGTCGCTTCGTGCACAAGTCTCAGCTGCCGCAGACAGACCCGCGCGATGCACTGCATCACGCCCATTGCGTTGTACACAAAGCTGGACTCCGAGTGCAATAAACAAGCGACAACCATCGGTCTATTGTTGACAACGCTTGGCGACGGTGGACATGCCGTTGCTGCTTCACGCCGTTTGCGCTGTACACAACGGTGGACGGTCAGTGCGATACACTAGTTACCGTCGTCGTCGGTCGAATGTTGACAGCACTTGCGACGTGCCGTTAAGTCCACATATTGGAACAAAGTTACAGAAGGAAGTACTCTTATTTTTGAAGGTACTCAATTTTTTAAAACACAGTATAGACGTAAAATGAGTCGAGGGAACCCTGTATACCAAAAATCAGCTCGGTCAGTATTGCCGTTTCGACACAATACCTATGATGAATTTTTATAAGTAACTTGTGTATTCCACCTACAAAGCAGCAAAAGGCTTAAGCAAATAAACGGAAAGACTACTGACAGATTTTGAATGATGAATAATTGTCATAGTATATTTGTTATGCGTCTGTACTCTGTTTTGTTGTACTGAATGAGCGTGTACTCGGGACGTTTTTTCACGGCTGTCCGCCAATCCATTGCGTGATATCGCTTCGCTGTGCCGTAACAGACATTGAAGCTTTTTAATAGGCCACATCACGTTAATGGAATTTTGTCCTAGTCAGATTCTGTTGAAAGGCGCGTATTGGACTGATACGAAACTGCAGAAATGGATGGAACAGTCACTAAAAAGTTGTTTGAAAGCAACGACCTTATCAGTCAATCAGAAAATACATGTAAATAGAACAAGAAAATGATATAAAGCACATTGAAAAGCAAATGCTCATCTAAGCTGGTTTCCCAAATAACTACTAAAATAGCAAATAAACAATGATTGTGAGACGATTCGCATACCTCCTTTGATGTCCAAAAGGACGATTCGCATACCGGGAGAGGGAGGGCGGCGGCGAAGGCGGGGCGTCGACGGGATTTGGGGCGGGACTTAGACTTAGGCCC
>Ga0209782_1002223_pt1 | contig 10720 bp, 4 predicted proteins | sample WorMetmaBAHAMAS1_FD_187390 | JGI IMG/M metagenome (GOLD analysis project Ga0209782, IMG submission 187390) | Marine gutless worms symbiont microbial communities from Max Planck institute for Marine Microbiology, Germany - Inanidrilus... | ecosystem: Host-associated > Annelida > Digestive system >...
ACGCTATGCTAAGCGCGGTATATGCCGCCGTCGTGTGTCTGTCCGTCCGTCTGTCCGTCCATCCGCAAATAATGCCACACGATAGATTTTAAATGGGATGTTTTGTAGTTACAGAATTTCTACTGACAACCGCGTCGCGCGGTCACTTTGCCATAGCAGAGCTACTTGTTTTCAGAAAGAAGCACCAGCGTATTGTCACGTCCCAAAAGCTGGTCTTGCATAGGTCTCAAGAGTGAGCTTTTTCGGTTGTCTGTGACAGGCGATGACCAACCAAAGAGTGAAAGGTTGACAAACCACAGATAACTATTTTCCAAAATGTTGGGCAACATCTCCAAGAAGGAATAGAAGATCAAAGTAGTTTTTGTTTGTGGAAAAACGAAAGACCGGAAAAAAACTTTTGTTTTAACTCGTAAGTGTGAGATTGTGAACCAGGTAGACGATCATCTTCATCCCATTTAAAAAGTCTTTCGTTTTCCACGTTACCTTATTTGCAGGTAGGGATTTCCTATTCCCTAGCCTTGGTAGGTCCTGAAGTTCAGCACGAGGATCAACGATAAAGTGAAGCGAAAAGCTCTAGGTGTATTGTTTCTGGACAATGCCATTATTTCACATACCAATCAGCATGTAGTTCTCTCACGTAGGACTATCACACTCCTGGATTTGCTAGGAGTGATGGGTTGACAAGCTGCTGTTTATGGATCTTCATGCAAGACGGAACAGTGAAATAAATAACAAAAGCGAATAACTGATAGTATGCTTACAGAAATGGACACTGCAAAGAGATACGAACAGATAGTGACAATCTATTTCTGGTATTTGATAGAGGAGTCTTTCTAGTCTTCACTGATACCTAGCAGGGGCGGCGCCACGGTTTTGAAGGTGGGGGGTACAATTTCGCGAACGGAGCGAGCAACAAAAATTTTTTGACCCCCCAACTTTTCGTATACCTGGGGGGTACTGGAAACAGAATATTGCAGTTTTCATTACTTCAGTTATGGAGTATATATATGCTTATTTATGGTAAAAACTTCCCAGTTTACAACCAAGTGTAAGATCGACTGCTGAGTCATAGGAATAAACAGAAAAAATCAAACCAATTGCTCAATTATAATAAAAAAACACATGCGCTGGGTTTTACATTTAAATCTGGTGATTAACAGATTTAAAAGTTACAGCACATGTGTTTTTTCGTTATAATTAAGCAATTATTTTGATTTTTGCTGTTTTAGGGCTATGACTATAACTCAGCAGTCGATCTTACACTTGGTTGTAAACTGGTAAGTTTTTACCATAAATATTTGCTGTTTTATTGCTAAATTTTATTTTGAATCTCCATCTTCGCTTCTTTGGGTTACTAATTAAGTTAGCCTAAGGTCTGAGGCCAAATCTACGAGATATCACGTTTTTTATTTTTAAGATGGCCGCGGTGCACAATCTTGGATTTTCACATTTTTTAATTTTCTAATTTTTGGTCGCTGATCAAGTCGGAACGACTAATGTCCATCGCCATACAGAGTTCAGAGTTCATCAAAATCAGTGAAATGGTTGCTGAAATATCGCATTTAACAATTGTCAAATGATCGCTGTCCGCCATCTTGTATTTTTGAAAATTTAATTTTTTGAGCAGCTGGTAAGCTCTGGAGAACTAATACGTGTTATTGTACAAAATTTCACCAAATCTTCCAAAAGGTTTTGGAGATATGTCGATTTTTACCGCGTGACGCTATGCTAAGCGCGGCATATGCCGTCGTCGCGTGTCTGTGTGTGTGTGTGTGTGTCTGTCACACTCCGGTATTGTATCAAAACGGCTAAACGAAGGATCACGCAAATAATTCCACACAATAGCCCCTTGACTCTAGTTTTCTGACAGCAAAGTTCACGGCGAAATTCGAACGGTATCACGTCCTATAGGGGCGACAAATGCAGGTGGGGTGGGTTAAAATTGACCACTTTTGACAAAAACGCGCTGTAACTCGAAAACGGTACAAGATAGACGCATAGTTTCTATTAAAGTCGAATAGGAAGTCATATGTGCTCTATCAAATAGCGATGTTTCCGATGACCTTGAGTGACCCCTAACCCCCCAAACCACCCAAATTTTTGCATTTTTCCTCGCCTTCCATATCTATGTACTGGGTGAACGTAGAGATTTCAAATTTGATACACAGGTTGACTGTAGCTAGTCCCAGCCGACCGAGGACAAAATGTCCCTGAAAAGGGCGTGGTTACGTCACGTGACCCATTTTAAATTTTAGACCCCCCCATCCTTATCTAAGGAACAGCTAAAGCTAGAGCTGTCAAATTTGGTGCACAGGTACGCTATATCAAGTCTTACCAAACAAATAAAAAATCATCCCTTAAAGGTGCGTGGTTATGGTCACGTGACCCATTTAATTTTTTACTTCCCCCTAAAATGTATCCGGAACGGCTAAAGCTAGACACTTCAAATTATTTTATACACTGGTTCGGCATGTGATGCTTTAGCATTAGGATTACAGACTGTCCCTTGAGTGGGCGCAGTCACGGTCACGTGACATTTTCAATTTTTGGTAAATAAGCGATAATAACTCAAAAACGGTACAAGATAGATGCATATTAAAGTGGAATAGGAAGTCATATGTGCTCTATTGAATGGCTATGTTGCCGATGACCTTGAATGACCCTTAACCCCAGAACCACACAAATTTTTGCATTTTTCGTTGCCTTTCATATTTTCGTAGTGAGTGAGCGTAGAGATTTCAAATTCGATACACTGCTGAATCGTAACTAGTCCCAGCACACAGACGACAAATCATCCCTGAAAGGGTCGTGGTTATGGTCACGTGAACCATTTAAATTTTTATTTCCCCCTAAAATATCTCCAGAACTGCGAAAGCTAGAACTTTAAATTTTGTACACTGGTTCGCCATATGATGTTTTAACACAGAGATTACAAACTCTTCCTTGAGTGGGCGTGGTCACGGTCACGTGACGTCTTTTAGTTTCCGGAAATAAGTGATAAAAACTCGGAAACAGTGCACGTTAGAGACATAGTTACAATAGAAGACAAATAGGATATCATATATGGCCAGTAGTGATAAACTGCCGGTTTTGGAACACTTCCGCTTCCGGCACGCCCCCTTTTCGGCGGCCATCTTGAGCAAAGAATATATAACGAGGACAACAATAAGCAAGTAACGGGAAAATAAGGAAGTAACGACAACGGCGATAAATAAGTAAGCGTTTATGTCGATGACTAGGGTTAGCTAATAGCCTAGGGTTAGTAGGCCTAGTAAGTAAGTAAGTAATAGTAACCCTAGTAGGCTCGCTAACCCTAGCTCCGCGGCTAGTAGGCCCAGTAGGCCCGGCGTTACTTCCTTATTTTTCCCGTTACTTACTTATTGTTGTCCTCGTTATATATTCTTTGCTCAAGATGGCCGCCAAAAAGGGGGCATGCCGAAAGCGAAAGTGATCCAAAACCGGCCGTTTATATGCGTCAGTTGCTACGGACATTTTCGGACTGAATGAACTAGCCAGAAGGACTTCATATATCCAGACAGCCAAACTACTCGATTTTTAATAATTTGCGAAAAAAAATCATGGAAAAATCAGCTTTCCTGCAAGAAAAATGCTCAATAATAGTTCGACATAGACCTAGCTAAAGTTAGCATTGGCAAAGACTAGGCTATTTTGACTGGCTGCAATCATTAGCCTACATGTCCGACGGTCAAACTGCTCAATCTTTATATTTTTGCAAAAATCACGGGAAAATCGGTTTCTTGTACATGAAATGTGCAATATTGGTTCTATTATACTTCGTAACCGTGTGTGGAAAGTATATTAGGCTATTTGGCTTGTCATAGGAAAGTCTAGGGTTATGTAAGCTCTGCGCAAAAACAGCAACCAAGCGTGATGGAACCGAAAGTAATTCAAAAGCTGACGTTTATACGCATCGATCAGAATGGAGTAACTTGACGGACTGACTTTCGTTGCGCTCATTAGCCTACATGTCCGCGATGGTCAAACTGCATGCTCAATCTTTATAATTCGTAAAAATTATGGAAAAATTGACTTTTCTGTATGAAATGCTCAATATTGACACGATAATGGTATAATATTATACTTCGTAACCATGTGGAATGTGATTCGCCATAGGATGACCAAGGATAGATTAGTCTAAGACTAGGATAACTCTAGTCCTAGCAGCTGTAGTTGTATATCAGACAGGCTAATAGTCATAGTTTTAGATCTAGAACTAGAGCTAGAGTTATGGCTAGGGCTAAGGCTAGGGCTAGGGTAGTCATAGCCCTAGCCATAGATCTAGAACTAGGGCTAAGACTAGGAAGAGGTTTAGGCTAGTCTAGCACAGTTGTGACGCGTCACAGTGGAAGGATTTGGTTTTGACTGTTAGGACATATGAATAGACTAAGCCAATTGTCATAGATAGTTTTACATGATTGTAACTATTTACAAATAAACATCCAAATGTCAACGAAAGTGGAAATATTAGTTTTACTTGTAGAGTTTACGAGAGAAAACGAAATAATACGTTTTCTCATTAAGAAATTCGTTGTTTGCAAAAGCAACCAAGTCAATCAGTAAGTTACTGGTACAAGAAACATAAACCAGATGCCTTTTATGTGAATGAAATTGGAAATAATTAAAGTGTTTAGAAGTCGCATGAAACAATAAACTTTTTTTAAAAACATAACATATTTCGTGATAATAAGTAGAAAATGTTATTATCGTTCTTCGTAGTCAAATGGTAATGAGCAAAAAACCTGTCCGATATACAACTACAGCTGCTGCTGCTGCTGCTGCTGTTGTTGGTCTACTGCTACTGTGCAGCTAGCAGTGCCTTCTTTGGAATCATGATGAATGAAGCTCTATTGTTGTTAGTTTTGAATTCAATGGAAAAAATGACAAAGTAATTTTTTTCATTCGATTAATAGTATAAAGAAGTCTTAAAACGCCTTCCAGAGTTCACTTTGAAGAGAAATGCTATTTGGAGAAAGTCAACAAGATGTTTGTGAAGACATTGTAAACTTAAAAAGTGAGTTTGCATTTAGCATTCGGTTTAGGACTAGGTCTAATGAGTGCAGCGGACCGACCATAAATATGACGCTGACTCATTTCGTGAAAATCACGCAGGATTTGCACAACATCGAGAAGCATTCCACTGATTCGAACGAGTGCATCCGTCGCTTCACATTCCTTTTTGAAGGTGCATCTCTCTTCATCCTCGTCGTCAGGTAGAAAGACTTCATTGTCGCCACAGCTTTCATCGAGTAGTCCAACGCAAGGTGAAAATGAATCCTTCGTCGATGATGATGCTGGCGATGATGTTGACCTAGACACTGCCGCAGTTGCCTTCAACAATTCTATATACACAGTTGCACAACATGTTTAGCATTATTATAATCATCTTGTTGTAAATTAATATCGTAAGCGAACGCTATACGGTTCACCCTCGACCCCGACAGCTACTATACTGCTCCTGCTGCTACACGCTGAACGACGGCAACTTCAAAAGAAAATATATAGCCCTTCCGACCGACAAGTTTGCCAAGTGAGTTAAACAATACGGTTAACATGTCAGAAGTCTGTTTTATTTCAGTCTTTGAATTCACCGCATTGACAATCATTAGCCATAAGCTCGTGACGTTTCGTGCTACCATATGAAGTCAGCAGCAGCAATGTAGACATGTTCAATCTTGTCCTTAGACTTAAATCGAATGCAAGTCTGATTTTTATTTCTTGACTAGGATGTAAACACGAATGAATTTCTACTATACTCACACCATTGCAATAGGCCTATAGCCTATACCGACAATTTGAGATGATGTTATAAATTAGAAGTAAGCCTAACTTCGTGCGTTAGGCAACTTAGAGTCATCGATTAGTTTAAGCCTAGATCTAGGCCTATGCGTTTCACCTTCGATGACGACCGGGAGCTACAGTGCGCAGGATGGTGGCAACTTCAAAAAGAAACAATACGGTTGATGCGTAGTTTATTTCATTCTTTGAAGTCGCCGCAAATGATAGTCATTAATTAGATTAGTCATTAGCTGCAGCTGATATCAGGCACCGACAGACTCCATTGACTTATAGAAATGCGGTCTTCTTTCTGCTTAATAACGCTTATCGCAATATAACTACCATTAAATATAAGGATATTATTATATTTTGTTATGTAATTATAGTCCACTTAGATTCAATGATTGGACTATAATGGTTTCTCCTACATCTCTCAACATTGTCTTGACAGCAGTGTGCAGTATGTCGGCAACTTCAAAATAAACAAAACGGTTGACATGTAAGCTAGCTAGACAGAAGTCTGTTTTATTTCACTCCTTGAAGTAGCCGCTTTGACGGTCATAAAATCAAAACTAGTCATCACTGTGACAATGTGTAGCCTACATGTGAGGTCAAACTACATATACTTACCACCATCAGTGATGTCATCAGCAATGTCCGATCTGTCCGCTAATGCGACTTAGATACAATGAATCACACTAACCTGCGGGACTTTGCTGATGTTGTTGATGTTGTTGTTGTTGTTGACGGGAAAGTGTTAGCTTGATGAAAGAATGACGACGGATGACAACCGGAGGTAGACCGCTGTGTCTGGCTTCCGTCATGATAGTTCGTTCACCGTTTTTCACTAAAACATTTACAATAATCATCATTATCGGCTAGTGTATTTCTCACATTATTTCCATGCGGTTCCATTCAAGTCTAGTGGCTGCGAACCTCTTGAATGTCTGACTCACGAAGAATGAAAGTAAACTAACTTACAAATTAAGCAAAATCACAACAACATCATCAACATTAATAGTAATAGGAATCTCCACACGAGCAACTAACTTTTCGAAGATATAGCAAAATAGTAGAATTTTTGTCAGTTTACGACACTACTCCATTTTAACAATGACATTACATTAATAATGTTTTTGTGCAAGTATATTGTGGCTAACCTGTTGAAGATGGTTGTGCAGTTGTAACGTAGTCGTGATCGTTGTATGCCGTTATAGTCGGATCATACGCCTGCTGCTGCTGCTGCTGTGATATAGCATCAGAAGGTAGACCAGGGCTCATAGACCACTGACGAGGCATCACCATTGGTGTTGTCATCGGCTGCGCTGCTGTCATAGGGTGTAGAAGCACGACATATTGACCCCTGTGCCACTACATCATCGGGGCTAATAGTCCTCCGTGATAATGGAAAATCATTGCTGTCGTAGTCGTCGTCCTCATCACTGTCTTCGTCATCATCGTTGTTGCTATCGTACGGTGACGGAGCAGGACACGTTGGTCCCATTATATCATCGGACTTTTGTGATGACAGATCGGAGCTCATAGGCCACTCAGAGGCAAGACAGCCACAGTCGCAGATGCAGTCACCACTATCATCAGCGCTACGGTCGTATGGTGATGGAGTAGCAGTCGATGGTCCAGGTGCTGTAAAATCAACGGACTTTCGGGATGAAAGATCAGAGCTCATAGTCTCATGTGACGATGAGTGCTGTGCTGCAGTAGCAACTGACAACGGAGGTGGGGAATCGGAACTCATAGGCGACTGTGAAGCTGTAACATTACAATCGTCGCATCCACCATTAACACTGTTGACGCTGTTGTAGTTGTGCGATGGACTCAACGATCCCTGCAAAGATGTAATGGAACGTGGACTTGGTGGACCAGGACTCACAGACCACTGCGACGACGAAATATTGTCGCCACCGTCGTTGACGTCGTCGTCGTCGTCGACACAACTGTCGTACTGGGGGCATAATGATCTTTGCGGTGATATGACGGAACACGGAAATGACATTATAACACGATCGTCTCCGTGCGGTGGTGCTGCAAACAGTTTACAAATTACAACGTTGACATATAGATTAGGCTACGGACGATGTATTAGCAAACACCGCTATACAAAACCCTAGGCTTACAACTAGTACGTCTGCTAACCCTAGTCCTACGTATAACCACGTTTATAACCTATTTCCTCAACAACTGTGAAGCTACAAGTTTATACACCAGCTTCGCCTCAAACATCATGTAAATATTGACGACATATATGAAAACACAAACTACAAGAGGCTCTGCTATCGCAGAGGGACCGCGCGACGTGCTTGTCAGTAGAAATTCTGCAACTACAAAATATCGCTATCGTGTGGCATTATTTGCATGATCCTACGTTTAGCCGTTTTTACACAATACTGTAGTGTGACAGACACACACACACACAGACAGACGGACGGACAGATACACGACGACGGCATGTACTGCGCTTAGCATAGCGTCACGTGGTAAAAATCGACCATATTGCACTGCATACCAAGTATAATTACCAGGCAACGAGCGTCGGTTGATAGCAAATTTCTAGGCAGACCAAGAAATGTAGGTTATTAGCACATATTTGAACGATAATGCTCATACTCCACTAAATCGATTCGTTGTCTATACGTTAAAGAAGCACGTTTGCAAAAGACACGGTGACAAAACAAACCGATGGAGTTTAGGCCTAAGCCTTAGCGTGAGTGGCCTCAAGTTCAGTAGGTGCGATCAGCAAAGTCCGTTGTGCGCGCATTTGTTGATAGCAGCTCGCCGAGTGGCGAGGAGAAATGTTTCTAAGTCCACAGTTGTGCAGACAAAAATGGTTCACGTGAGCAAAACCACGCCCCTTTTAGGGGTCAGTTGTCATCCCATTGGGAAGGCTTGATATGGTTTCCCTTTGTAAAAAATTCAGAGCTCTAGCTTTAGCCATTTCTGAGATATGGATGGGGCACCCAAAATTTAAAACGTGTCACGTGACGTAACCACGCCCCTTCAGGTTTGTTGTCCATCGGCTGGGACTACCTACCGTCAACCTGTACACCAAATATGAAGTCTCTATGTTTACTGACTACGAAGATATGAAAAGCGACGAAAAATGCAAAAATTGGGATGGTTCGGGGGGTTAGGGGTCACCCAAGGTCGTCGGAAACATAGCCATTCGATAGAGTGCATATGACTTCCTCTTCGACTTTAATGGAAACTATACGTCTATCTTGTACCATTTTCGAGTTATAGCATGTTTTTCGTCGAAAGTGACCAATTTTAACACACCCCACCTGCATTTGTCGCCCCTGTAGGGTGGTGATCCCGTTCGAATTTCGCCATGATCTTTGGCAGCAGAAAACTAGATCATGGCGCTATCGTGCGGCATTATCTGCGTGATCCTACGTTTAGCCGTTTTGATACAATACCAGAGTGTGACAGATACACACACACACACAAACGGACACACTACGACGGCATATACCGCACTTAGCATAGCTGTCTCTCGGTAAAAATGTTTAATTTATCAAAATCTTTTGAAAACTACTAACTCGAAAGCAGTGGATAGGAGTAGGTCGATGGTGGAGATGAAACGTAAGTTGCTGCGAATATGAACGGATACTCGATGGTGGCTTCGATCGCTAAACATGTATGCGCACACACGAAATCAATTAACTTACTAGCAACAATATATAAAACATACTATTAGAATAATAATCATCATCAACTTCAATTCACTTAGACTTAACCTACTGTTTTTCTCTGTCATTTCTTCTGCGATTCGACATTTCATTACATTCTTCATCGTCACCACCTTAGCAGCCTAGGCTATACTATAGCAGCCGGTTGTCTGTGAGTAGACTACTATGTGTATGATATTAACGCATACATTAAGCATTTATGTAGGCCTAGTCCACGCGGTAGGCCCTAACTGACGGAGAATGAAACGCCGTGGCATGCGCGACTATGGGTGTGAATGGAAAAAACCCAAGTAGCCTAGCCTAACCTAGCCTAACGTATAGAAAACAGACGACAACAATGAAGCGAACATATTGTTACAAAGTCCATCTTGAAACGACGCTGCTGCTGCGACTGCTGCTGTTGTCGCTGACGCTGTCGCTCGCTGGCACTAAGCACTGACTAACATTACAAATTTAATATACACCAAAAAACATTGGCCTTTAGAAAATTAGTTTATATAAATAGTACATAACGCCACCAAATAAGCAAAACATCGACGTTCGAACAAATAGTTATTTTTCTCAACAAATGCTAAATGTGATGAATGTTAGCAAACATGACGGAAAAGCAACATAGGCCTATGTCTAGAAATAAACTAGACCTAATGCTAAAGTTACAACCAATGGGCATGATTGGACACGCCTGAATTGCTGACATCGGCACATGCCAACACCAACCATTAGACCTATCAACCGGTGCTTAAACAATTGTAATTTATGACTGTCAATGCGGCGACTTCAAAGAATGAACTAAATTACGTGTCACCCATATTGTTTCTTTGAAGCCAATATCTTCGTGCATAGTGTGGCAACTAAAACTATAATATACACTAAAATTTGCAACGAAATGCAAACAAAGTCGCAGACTGGTTGACAATCATTGTAATTAATTAAGCTATAACCTTTACATCACAGCAACATCTAGACTAGACAAACTGTAATAGGCTAATAGAACTAGCCTATACTCTTGCTTTCCATCACAACAATAGTCTAGTCTAGAGTGTTATTCATTCAATCAATCAATCAAATGCAGCATAGACTTACACGGTTGCGGCTACGGGGAAAAACCCAACTATTCCAATTTCCAATAGCATAATAACGTCAATATGCATGGAACACATACCAAAACTGAGCTATATGTATAAGCTACAAGCTAACTTAAGCAAAACTTTATGGAT
>Ga0209782_1002224_pt1 | contig 10720 bp, 4 predicted proteins | sample WorMetmaBAHAMAS1_FD_187390 | JGI IMG/M metagenome (GOLD analysis project Ga0209782, IMG submission 187390) | Marine gutless worms symbiont microbial communities from Max Planck institute for Marine Microbiology, Germany - Inanidrilus... | ecosystem: Host-associated > Annelida > Digestive system >...
TAAAAGAACAGTTGACAAAAACCCGTTTTGTGGGCCTGAATTTCAGTTTTATGTGTGTTAAGCCTTCATTACTGGCGCCGCCCTGAGGCTGACACCCCCGCTCTCGCCACAACTTGGGGGGTGTCATACAAAAACTAGGGGGGAGGTGATAACCCCCCTAGGGGGTGTGGATAAATCCCTGGTTTCAACTCCATCTGTTGAACTGACTGACCCTTGAACTTGAGTACCAGTATTTGTGTGTGTGTGATGAGTCATGTATCATACCTCGCCCTGCGTTGGAAGTCAAGGTCTGTTTTGGCTGTTTTGGCATACAAAGTTCTAATGGCGACGACCACGTGATCTCGGTCCACTGATCCGCGTTGACGATAGACCAGGACGACGACCATCACTCCGTTCTACCAACACCAACCTCCTTGTGGTACCTCCAGTCAAACTGATGACAGTCGACAGCCGAGCCTTTACAATTGCAGCTCAACATGTTTGGAACAGTCTATACCAACTAACGTCGTCGCCACAAACTCACTGTCAACTTTTCGTCGGCTGTTAAAATGTTTTTATTCTGACAATCATATCCTGAAATTGTCTACTGACATTTACCCGTCAGTGGTCCTTACAGTGGCTTTAAAATTGACTGACTTATTGATTGATTGATTGATTGATTGATTAAGGTCAAGGGCTAGGGTTAGACGTGAGTAGTGACTGACTTCGTAATTGTACGTTGTTTTTGTCAGCTGCACACTAGCGCGGCGAGGCGTGCAGCGGCGGAGTCCAGCGCGTGTGGGCGTGGTGACGCGGCCAGTCTGACATCGATCCTCGATAGAGGCATTTTTCTGGACGCAGTTGAGTCGCTGCTGACTCCGGTCGTTGAGAACAACTTACTGTGTGGGAAAATTGACGAGTTTTAACGACCGTCAGTGACTTTCATATTGAGTGGTCCAAGTAATGCAGTCGCTGTGCTATGTGTGTTTATCTCTGTGAGTGTTTGCACGATAACTGTTGAAAGAAACATCTTTGACTTGTACAGTACACTGTTTCAAAAATATACAATTTTTATTTCTTTTATAACTCAGTTAAAATGAACAGATTTGTCAGCTGCGTGTGTAAAAAGTAGCCATTGTACGCTGTAAAATACAGATCTCTTTTTACCTCGTCGAAGTCAGATATGCACTACTTGAGAGTGGAATGTGATTTCTGTAAGAAAGATCCAGTCGGAAGACATTCTGGATCAGTGATAATAACGATAAGAAAAGTTTGTTTCTTTCCGGAGACGATGCACGGCTTTGCAACAAGTGGTAGGCCTAGAAGAAAATTAACAGAGCAGTTGTATAATTATTATTAATAGTATTTGCAAAGTTTGCAGGTTGCCATTAAAACTGTCACCGATAAGCAATGAAATGACAGAAAAAAGGAGACAGACAGAAACCGCAAAAATATGGAATTACATGAAAAATATTCCACTGCTGAGCTGCTATATGAATAACATTTTGTATGGGTATTACGCAAATTAACAATACTGTTAAAAAAACAACAAAAGATGTAAGTTTCTAGATAGTATAGTATGCAGACAATGTCACTCACAAATATCAATACAGCAAACTAGCAAAGACAGCTTTAATATGACTATATGTTGTATTTATATGTAACAAAACAGACAAATTTTTATGATGAAAACAGTGATGCACCTACGACAACAACTGAAATACATGTAGTCTTTCACAACTCCAGGTAATAAATGGTTTAAGTTACAGTATAAAAACTGTTAACAGAAGTATTTTCAATACAAACTGCACACATTTGCACGCCATAATCTTCAATTCATTATAACAGATGCGACTCGAAAAAAAGCAAACTACATTTTTAACATTTTCTGCGGCGAGTCATCTCATCTCTAAGTTTGTAAAAAATGCTCGCAGATGATCGATCTGGACCTCAAAGGATATCTCAAAGGACGTTGCCATGGCAACCAATTTTGTGCAAAAAAATAGCAAACTCCCCTCATTTGTCGCTTTAGCATTCCGAAACGGAATGGGATATCGCTAACTATGTGAGCATTAACAGCGTAAATAATGATGCCTCTATGTCGTGTAAAATTTCGTGAAATTCGGTCCAGTAACTCCATAGTTGACAGAGCTCATTGTGAACGTCAGGTACGACACGGCAAAACTGGTGTATCCAGTCGAATATCTAAGGATAGACTGGACCGATCTTCATATGGAAGCACTTTGGGTGCAGATGATCGATCTGTATCTTCTGTTCCGATTAATTAAGGGACGTTGCCATGGCAACCAAATAACGTTGGGAGAAATGGAGAAACGAGAAAGTAATAAACGCGGACTGATACCACCTGCATTCTTTGCACTAGCGTTTTAAAACGAATTGGAATATCATCATTTATATGTGTGCATTAACAGCAGCGATGAACAGGCTACATCTGATATAAATTTGGTGGGCTTCTGACCAGTACCTCTAGAGTTCACGCGAATCAACTGTGTACAGCAGGCGTCTTTTAGCACTCGGGTTTGTTTTTCTACGTTCACCAGGTGGTAGAAAGGTTATGTTTTGCTACTATTTTGCCACACATTTCTAGTATCTTCTGTTTCAACTGGAGACCAATTTTTATCTAATTTTCACGATTTTTTTCAACAAGTTCTACGTATTTGAGTACCATGGCTATGGCCCTGTTTGTCCGATAGCTCAAGGGACGTTTCCATGACAACCAATTTTAAAAACACATTAGCTGACTTACCTGTATTTGGCACACTGGCGTTCCGAAAAGGATTGAAATGTGGGAACCGCGGTTTGCGCGTTAACAGCAGAATCAATTGATCTACATCATATTAAAATTTGGGGAACTTCGGTCCAATAATCCCACATATCACGTGGCTTATTTGTATACCTGATAATGTGGAAACAAATAGGCTATATCTGCAGACGCCGATGGACCACGCGATGCTGCCTCACTCAAAAGCGCCAATACCACACTGCACGCCAAGTGAAATCACCAGGCAGCAACGCTGTGAGCGATATTTAAAGCACATTGCTACACTTAAGACTGTCACCTGTCCGCTATTAACACATATATACATGCACGGTAAGGCCCAAACTCCGATTTGTTGTCGACGTATTATAAAAGCAAGTCGAACCTATGAAGCTTGAGCGTTAGTGTATTGACAGCGCCGTAGGTGAGAGAAACAGAGGCCCGTCGTCGACAGCATTGTTGATCTCAGTTAACGGCATGCCGTGGCGAAATTTTTCTAAGTCCACAGTTGCGCATGCAAAAATGGATCACGTGAGCCAAACCACGCCCCTTTTAGGGTGATTTGTCATCCGTTTGGCAAGACTTTATATAATCTCTCTATATGTACAAAATTTGACAGCTCTAAGAGATCGCTTCAGCCATTCCTGAGATATGAATTTAAAACGGGTCACGTAACGTAACCACGCCTTTTTTACACTAAGGCTCAAGCTCCATCGGCTCGATTTCTTGTGTATTTGCTGCAAACTTGCATCCGGTGTGGACGAGCCATTATGATGACAGGTTTCGAATCAATGCCAATGAACGCATTATGCAACATAGGAGTTCGTCAGTTGTAATGTGTGTAATAAACATGGCGCGCAGAGCGAAGATACACGTGATTAAACACCATCCGAATACTGCATCACGTCCAGCCACGGTTATTTTATGCTTATGATGATGCTACAAATTGCAGCAGCTGCAGCCTGTACACGGATGAAGTGCAATAAACTTCGGCCCGCGTCCATGGATGTACCTGTCGGGGATGCAAATGTTCTGATAGCAAATTACCGATAATCCAGCTACACCTATTGGTGCACTGCTAAGCACTGCCTCGATCAGTAGGCCTACACGGTTTTGTTTTGCTACTGTTCGCTAGGGGGCGACACTGCTATGCCGGGCGTACTACATGCTAGGCTGTACGTGCCACGCATTTCTAGTTCTGATAGCACTGTCGTTACCGTACTTATCGTCATCATCGTCATTAATTTCAGAACACATTTTATGTCTGGTGATCTAGTTCTATTATGTTTAATGACCGATCGATTATTCGCACACTTAGCTTAACTCAGCTGAACTGGCCAGTTCCGTCAAGTTCGGTGATGCGAACGCGGCTTCATATTTACGTGCTGACAACTAGCGACAGACGGCGACTGTGGTGCCAGTCGTAAGAGCTCGGCTTATAGTCTGACACAAATTGCGGATGTCCGTACTTTATCTTGCATTACTGCAGCGAGAGTTCATATCACCGTTCACCGATCTCACTTCACCCCACCTCACCTCGTCTGACGTCATCCCAACTGACCTCGTTTCGTCTGTACCGAGTGCGCTATGATTGGTCGCTGTCACGGCGAACTCGGTCGTGCGCTGTTTGAATCAAGCCCGCCAGTTCGCCGACGTGGCTGCGACAAATCGCAGCAGCGCGCTCAGGTCAGTTGAGATGACGTCAAATGAGATGGGATGAGTGATATATAATTATGTGTGAACACTCCTTCAACTTCGAATGGAAAAGTAGCAGCTAGTGACATCACAGCGACAAGGTGTGCTTCTCGGTTACTTTACTTTACTCTACTATCTTTGCTGAAGGAGGGTTCAAATCGCCCAATTCTTAAACTCACCTAATTTCATCCAGTGGCGAGGCCACGGGGTGGATAGATGGGGTTCATACCCTTCCCCCTCTAGGTTCATCTGGGGTTTTGCATAAAACCGGTGTGAAATTTTCGATATAATACTTCTACCCATAATATGCTCAGTCATCAGCTAGTACTGAGCTCTTGTCGGTTTGATGGCTGTCAAAATGCACAAAAATATACAAATTTGAACGTTATATTCAAACATTTTCTGAGGGCTTTGCTCACACATCCACACGGGTGAAGAGCGTAGACGCCCCTCCTTTTACTCCACTCTCCTAACCCCCATTCGCACACATAATATAAAATCTCTGGCCTCGCCCTTAATCTCATCCGAACTGGGTTCAATTCAGATGAGATGAGTGACGTGAACGCGCCTTAACTCTGATACTCAATACGCAATGCTGTTGCTGAGGAGGATGCTACTATGGCAACCGTATCGGTGAAAACAGCTCCACGGTGACGGTGTGCTAGCTCGCCTAATTGACTTGAGTGATAATTGAACTGAACACTGGCTAATATAAAAGCTTACATGCCTGCTATATAATTGAGTTGTGCGTATTCTCCCACTTCGTCTGGCTACAGTGTGTATCGTGTATGCCGAGCTTTACGTCCGGTCTACTGAATGAAAATGCAAGAATGGAAAATGCGTATCCAGGCGGATGCTATACTAGTAGTCGACAAGAAAAAGAAAAATAAAGCTTGCGACTACTTAATGCATCGTCCTTTCGGCCTCTATCGGCCCCATATTGCCCATAATTAACCATAGATCTAGCACTAACCCTAGTTCTAACCCTAAGCTCTAACCGGAACCTGACCCTGACCGACTGACGATCTTTAACCCCATATAAATCCTACTTTTTGCACATAAACTAACTCGTTCGCAGCCGTAAATAGAGGTAGAGCAAATGACTTTAAATTGTAAAGAAGTTCGTGATTTTCTATGTCCGTGGGGCCGATAGAGGCCGGTAGGACGATGCATTAATATTAGTCACACCCTTGAAAAAAGCTGCAGATGAATTTTGTGTGCGACCGTCTGGAACGTGGAGCTGTGCCAGAAAGTATAGCGAGACCACAATCATCTTTTCTCTGTACTGGGCCACGTGACCCCTATCACGCCCACTTCGGAGACCAAATTTAAAGTTCCTATGTTCGCCCGTTACGAACTTAAATCGACACAAAAGACAACACACAACATAGGAAATGGAGCTATTTTTGGCGGCTGCATGAAGTCACTTAAGGTCATTGGCAATGTCACCATTCGATAGAGTGCATAGACTTCATATTCGCTTTCAACAGAGACTATTTATGTTGTACCGTTTTCGAGACATTGCGAGCTATTTGTAGAAATTCTCCGATTTTAGCTTACCTCATCTTTATTTGGCGCCACCGTTTGGGTGACCCTGGTCAAATTTTATCAAGATCCGTGAGCTATCGTGCGACCTTGTTTGTGTGATCCTAAGTTTAGCCGCTTTGACACAATAGTGGCTTGTGACTGAGAGACATACGGACAGATAGACAGTCGACAACAGCGTATACCGCGCTAGCATAGCATCGCGCGGTAAAAAAAACTTAAGCAATCCTGTCGACATGTATACTCACGCTGACAGCGCATATGACAAACGCGTGACCTTGACTTTTGACCTTTTGAACTTTGGATCAATGCATGCCAAGCAACTGCCATACACTGCATGTCCGTCAAGTTATGGTGCTGCTGATAGCTCAAGCTGTTTTCCTATCAGAGCGTGGACACACACACAGACAGACAGACACACACACAGTCATAGACGCAACTGATCACCCTACCCACGGCTGTCACCGGCGTGGGTAAAATATCTGTGGAAATTGGAAACAGTCGTTATCGATTTATTGATCGATAGACTTTGACGGCAGCAGCCGTGCGCATGCGTAGAAGAGGCCAGATGCAGAATCCAAAGTTGTTGACAGTTGCCTATAGCAACGAGCAGATCGATAATAAACGGCAGTAGCAGCAGATTGGCGACGCGTTTGTCACGTGACACAGGTAAAGCGTGTGAATTGCTCAGGTGTGCGCGTCTGTGTCGTGTGAGCTGGTCTGCGTCATATAGGCCTAGGTCCTATAGGCCTAGCATTGAAAGCTGCCGTGGCGTTATTGGAATTATTGCACTCAAGTTGATCGTATAAGCCTATACTGGTCGTTTTCAAACTGTGGCGAGAAGACCATCTCATGTTCTCAGCAGACACCGTGACGTCAGCGATCTATGAGCACAGGTTGTGGTTACGTCATCAACTCGCACTACACGACAGTAGGCTATGCAACGAAGTGATCCTAAGTAGTCTGACATCAGCCTACAATATTCCGGATCACTTCAAAAATTTAGTCAACTCGTTTTTCCCGTAATACTTATTCTTCGAATTTCGTGAAAATCTAACAGAAAATATACCAATGGCTTTAACGTTATCCTGCTATCAGACAGCCAGACAGACAGATAGCGCTGACAACCGTAGTCGCCAAAACTGCGGATGTATTGGCCTATGACTAATTATTCGCCGATATCTAGGCGGGAGGCCAGGCCTATAATAGGCTACGTTTGTGCATTTATGTAGGCCCAGAGTAGTGGTAGCCAGCACGCCGATCAAAGTTCATGCAGGATATAGCATGAAAGGGCGACCTGTATCATGCTGTATGAACGTACTGTTGCTTCTATCAGTTGAAACGAATGACTCACTAATTCAGCAAATCGAGGCAATGAAGACTGAGCAGTACTGCGACGCTGTTCATCACGGTCGTTGTGTGATACACAAAGCTGGACGCTCACTGTAAAAAACGGGTCACGTGGTCGTCGGTCGACTGTTTGACAACACTTGCGACGATCGCCGCGCTGTGCCCATAGTTTTATAAGTCCAGAGTTTTCAACAGAGGTGAGTACCTTTACATTTTGTTCAGATACACGAATTTTATTACGACCAGTGTAGGACAACTCACTGACCTATATACACGCGGAGTATGGTAGGTAAGTTTTTCAGTCTGATACAGAACTGGATAATTTGAAGGAAGCCTGTGTGGCGTTTCGAAAACCAGCCCGTTTTGTTCAGCCGTTTCGATACAATACCGCGTCTTGTCACAGACAGACAGACAGACACAGGGTCATAGCTTATACCGTGCTAGCATAGCGTTGCGCGGATAAAAAAAATACGCGCAGTTGGCTTCACTGCGCAGTGGCATTAGCTGTTTGAAATTTCACGCATTTACTGATACGTACATGTAAATTCATATACGAAATCAGGCACAAACATGGTTCGAGGTCAAATTTACAGCATAGCTGGAGGTACACATGTTACTGTTGAAAGTCGTGTACAAATTTTAACGTACGGTATTACCGCGTGACGCTATGCTAAGCGCGGTATATGCCATCGTCGTGTGTCTGTCTGTCACATTGCGGTATTGTATCAAAACGGCTAAACGTAAGATCACGCAAATAACGCCATGCACACGATCGCCCCTTGATTCTAGTTTCTGACACCAAAGTTCACGGCCAAATTCGAACCGGATCACCCCCTACGGGGGCGACAAATGCAGGTGGGGTGGGTTAAAATTCGTCACTTTCGACGAAAAAGGCGCTCTAACTCGACAAGAAGCTCTGCTATTGCAGAGGGACCGCGCGACGCTCAGTGCATACAGTCGATTTTTTTACCGCGCGACGCTATGTTAAGCGCGGTGTATGCAGTTGTCGTGTGTCTGACGGTCTGTGTGTGTACGTGTGTGTGTCTGTCAAACTCCGGTATTATATCAAAACGGCTAAACGTAGAATCACGCACATAATGCCACACGATAGACCAGTACTCTCAAATAAGATGGTGTGTAGTTGCAGGATTTCTACTGACAAGCGCGTCACGCGGTGCCTCTGCAATAGCAGAGCTTCTTGTTTTAGATTCAGTTAAAGGTACGCTGTAGACGACAACTTTACCTGCAGTACACTATTGTTGTTACCGACCGCGTTAGCGGGGAAGGTAATGCAATCGCCTCCGTCGTCCGTTCGTCTGTCTGTCCGTTTCCACTCTAACTTTCTAATCGAGTGACCTTTGACCCTGAAGTTTTGCGTGTGCATGGGTCATGACCATAGCTCTCGTGGAACTGAAGGTCGAGGTCAGAGTCAAGGTTATGGTCAGGGTCTCAGTTCGAAACGCGGTCGGTGGTACCTCGATCCCAATGGCGGACAGTTTTCCGGTATTAAAATTTCATACCGTTTGCGCTGACAGCTGAACGCTGGCCACTGCTGTTATATTGTTGAACTGTCGTACGTGTTTCATTAATACGAAACGTGCGAGCTGCGACTACACGTATGACGTATCGTCTGATTACTCAAACGTACGCGAATGGTACGCGCGTGCGTAGTTGTGGTAGTAGCATTAATCAGTGCTGTACTTCGGACGTACGTTCGATTCGTCCATCTGCCTGTCTGTCTGTCTGTCCGCCGTGCACAGTCGTATTTGCCAGATGGCGCCAATGTTCACGCCCATCTAATACACGATTCCTTAGGCCATCCCACCAACTATGCTAAAAGGTCGCTCGATCGCGGTCCAGCCGTTTTTTGTATTTTTTGATTTTCTCCCTATACGTTACACTGCATCAGCCCATGCCTCCTCCCACAAAAATGTCTCTTTCCGTGGGGGATCTGGACCCCCATCTAATATATGGTTTATTAGACCGACTCGACCCACCACGATAAACGGCATCTCGATCGAGTCAGCCGTTTTTGCACAATACACGCTCGTTACCAACGGACAAACGGACGGATCGACAGAACGATGACGGAACTCGACCGATACCAGCAGCTCGCTTACGATATCAATCAATCAATCAATTTATTTGACGAAAGGATTTTTAAAAACACCACTGACATAAACTAATGAATAAAACAACTAATTATAACTGAATTTGCGACGCGGCGCGAAACCTGTTTTAAACGTTCTGAAAAACGATGCCACGATGGAATACGGTTGACAGATCAACGGCGGTGAACCTCTCTGAACAATGTCAGCGTCACCAGCTGGCAGCGACGGAGACATCGTCAACAACAGACGCTGGCGTGAGGTCACTACACGCCGCGGTGACGACCCCGCCGCCACGCCGGCTGCTGACGCTGCGGATGAAGTCGGCGGGAGAAATAACGATTGTGCTGGCGATGATGTGAAGTTTCGCGTGGCGACCTACAACGTCCTGTCGGACAACTATCTGCGTGACGGCAAGTACGCCTACTGTCCGCCGGAGCTGCGCTACATGTCCAGCCGCCACGACCGCATCATTGCCGAGATCGGCTGCATGCGACCTCACGTCATCTGCCTACAGGTCTCTCTCTCTCTCTCTCTCTGTGAATAGGTCACGTCGTCGCTCAGCATGCTCATCTATGTTAGTCTAATTAATTGCACAATTCGCTCCCGGTGGGGATGTCGGTATGTCGGCGTGTTTATCTGTTCGCCATCGCAATATTGTCTCAACAAGCAGCTCTGTTGTTATAGCCAATTCACACCGCCCGTTTCGACTCCACTAGTCCGTCGCGTTGAGTCGAGTCGGGCGGTGTAAATTAGCTGTCAGTTCGCAGAGGGATCGTACGTGCTCTGTGAGTCGAAATGTTATCAACTGGTGCGTGAATATACGAATATTCGTTTGTTAACGCTTGCGATCATGGAATGATTTTCAAGGACACTCAAGGTCATCGCAGTTGTCACACAACAACGGATACGATGCGATCGTGTCATCAACGCCTACAGATCTGTCTGTCTGTCTGTCTCTCACACACACAGTGTGACACACACGAGATGAATAAACAGGGGTGTAACTAACTGACTAACTGGTGCATCTACTGGCCAACGCAGCTAACTACTAGCTATGCTGTACCATGGCTCCAAGACCTAGAACCGACTAGCACCAGCCCTTTGACTGCCAGAACTGTCGCTATCTTCATTTACAGAACAGGGGGCGTGTCCCGTAGGCGAGCTAGCCGGTCTGTAACACGTGACAATGCCCAGCTGCCCATGCTCAGTGAACCGTGCAGCTGCTGGCCAGTGGCAGCTAGCGTGGGCAGTGGTCATTAAC
>Ga0209782_1002225_pt1 | contig 10718 bp, 9 predicted proteins | sample WorMetmaBAHAMAS1_FD_187390 | JGI IMG/M metagenome (GOLD analysis project Ga0209782, IMG submission 187390) | Marine gutless worms symbiont microbial communities from Max Planck institute for Marine Microbiology, Germany - Inanidrilus... | ecosystem: Host-associated > Annelida > Digestive system >...
GATCCAGGGACCTCTTTCTCCCCACCACGACCAATCGCAGTTATAGCTGGCTGGGGGGTGGTCTTTACCTCTCCAGCCACGATGAAAGTGACCTGTGCAATTTTCACAAATCCAACGAGAAAGATTTAACATAGTAAGTACCGCCCGCCTAGCTGCTATGGCTCACAGCTTCGGTAGAGGTGAAAAGCATATGGAATGTTCAGAACCCTCTAGACAAAAAGCTTCCTGGTATGCCCGTAATAACGGTGTTGCTGATGGTGAATACGCAGGTGTTTGATCACGAGGCGACGATGCGACTGATGGCCGGCGCTAATCCTGCACGCTGCATTCAGCGTCACCGCGGCTCGGCCGTCCGCAACCGACGACGCCAGCCGTCCGCCGCTGGAAACCACAAGACCATCAACGATTGTCTCAACGTAATGACGCGCCTGACCGACACTAACACTGCCAGCTACTGAGTAAACTTTAGACTATAGAGACTGTCAAAAGTTTCATGAGGTTCACAATGAAACTGCATTTAGTTATTTATTTACAACCAAAAATAACTCATTAGAACATGAATCGAGACGAGAGTACGATCTATGCCACATGTGAGACAAGATACTGATGTCAACAGCCAGAAATCATTCTGAATGAAGGCCTCAGATTTGAAAATGTTGATAAGTGGTATGTTGTTTTTGGTTGTAAATAAGTAATTAAATACGTCTTAACTACAAACGTTTGTCAGTTGTCGGTAAAAATCGCTCGGTTAGCATGGTTTTTCTACTAGCACGTTTGTATAAAGTTAGGAGATGGATGCATTGTATGTCGACTGTTTTTTTTTCATTGTATTTTGTCGTCTGCACCTTTTTACATCAGAGATTGTGAAGTGATCCGTGTCCGTTTCCTACAGAAAGACGTATGGGCACAGGCACCTGCCTCTCAGAGTGACACCAACACTGTCGAAGGGGTGAGGAATGGGAAGGGGTTATCCTTTCTCTGGCCCGCTGTAGGCAGTTAGGGAGCATGATAACTTCCCCCAGCAGGATCTGGGGCAGAGTCCCAGCCGAAATTGAATTGGTGGCACAATTACTGCATTTTGGAATTATTTTTGATGTTCTTTAGTGAAATTATTTATGGTGTGAATTTTGGTCGTGGAAGTGTAGACAAGGTGTACGAAAGATTGGGCATGTTGTGCCCACTTGTGACTGCCGCGAAATGGACACTGGAAACGATTCGTGGGAACTCGGAGCAGACTGAGTCCCCAGTGAAAATTGCTTGCGTAGAATAGAGAACAATAACCAGACTGGAATTGATTATTCACAATGAATTTTGCAGTTATTTACGCAATATCTCTCTACAGTGATGAGCAGTCATCTCCACAGAGCTTTGCAATTCGCTTTTGATAGATTGCATGACAGGTGATATTCCAGTATAACAAACTAGTGCCCTAGGTGTGTTGAACATCGGTAATGGCATTGAGGAACTGTCAATAAAAGGAGCAACGTGGACTCCTTATAGGAGTCGAGCATCGGATGAAGAACTGATGAGACCAGTTGGTGGTTGTGCCTGGTTGACGTCAGAGCTTTGATTTCTGTTCAGTGTTTTGACACTGTTGGTTAATTGACAGCAAGAGCATCCGACATGTAGAAACCTGTGTCCCTTGTCTGGAAAGGTTTTCTTTTTCTGAAAGAAATAAGCTGCAGCAGCTGATCTGGCTAATCCAAGTTCACCTGTATAATGAGGTGGTAACAACGTGTGAAGTTCCTTTGCTCACTAATGGAAAGGTATAGACAGAGCTGAGTTAGCTTATTTTTACTGACCACGTTACCACGGGAGGTAATGGCGATTACCTCCATCCGTCTGTCTGTTTCCACTCTGAACTTTTGAACTGAGTGACCTTTGACCTTGACCTTTTGCATGTGTGTGGGTCATGACCATAGCTGTCCTGGGATTGAAGGTCGGAGGTCAAGGTTTTGGATCATGGTCTCATTTTGAAACGTGGTCGGTGGGACCTCGATCCTCAATCGAGGACACTATTCTAGTTGTACATATTACTGGTTGCATCGCAGTGACGATATGAATACAGAGGTATTGGTGATTATGTACATTGTTGTCTGTATATATTAGTAGCGTGATTTTTTATCAACAGCACAAAATATTTTTAGTACTGTTCAGCAGCAAATTCACTGATTGTTCTGTGAAGACTGTTCACAATTTGTGTCTTGTTTTGGTCTATAAATAATGAAAAATAATTGATGCTGACTAATTGTGAGTTTTGGAAATGCGGTCCCAGTTGTAAGTAGCTTGACAATGTATATACAAAGCACATGATAATACTGCTGGTGTTATTTGTCGATGCACATGTGGAGCATATTCATTGTGAGATCATCTTTCATTACCTTACTTTCTCTCTAAATCTCTCTTTTAATGGAGCATTCGCCTTATCTCATTTAATCTAATACAAACTGAAGTAAACGGCAGACCTGTCCAGATCAGTTCCGATAAGATTAGATTGGTATGATGTGAACATCCTAGGATAGCCCTGGATTCTCCAATGTGCAAAGAAGAGAGGCGGTCTGAGTGACGTAAAGCTGGAATTCTACGGGACCGACACCAACATTAGGGATGTGCCAATCGTGTAATATTGTAATCCTGTACACTATAGCTTATCGTGTACAGTACACCAGTACACGTTTACATGTGTACACGCGCTAATCCCTAACGGATATCCTTGCGAGGAAAATCGCACGTTGGACAAGTTGGCAAGGATCGTCGTGCGTGTCCAGCATGTGGCAAGCTGAACGGGAAGTCGCTGGACATGTCCGGCGAGGATGTCCGTGTAGGTCCTGTGGAATTCCAGCTTCAGGCAGATTTCGGAGGAGACGGGAAGTGGGAAGGACTGGCTGGGTAGATGGTTGGCATAGGGAGCGGGTAGAAGTAAGTAAGTGAATTTCTGTTCGCGCGCAATCCTTACAGCCTAGACTGTCACGTAGGCGCTATGAATGAGTGTTATATGCTCTGCAGTATAAAACGGTTTTAAGATGAGTGCAAAATTGTGTCAGTGATAGTGACTGGTTGCGAATTGTCAGTGGCAGTGAGTTCACAATGTTGGTCCCGAGACAGCAAAACATCTTTGGCCATATCTCGTTCTGGAGCGTGGTACTGCAAGGTCGCCTCGTGCAGCAGAGCGGAGGTGACTGCGGCAGACTGATTCAGATACCGGTGAGCACAGTTTTGCAAGGTACGTCGGTGCAGCCTGATGAAGACACTTAAACATCATGACACGTATTTTGTATTCAATGGCAGCCAATGCAGTCTTGCTTGCTTGCTACCAGTGTTTCAAAAAGGGAGACACCAAACTCATTGCAATAACTCAGTCAAATCTTAACCGGTTTTCTATTTTTTTCACTTTTAGATACGTTAGTAAATCTGCAATAAAATATTTTTGTTGAAAAATTACTGTATTCAAGGTCTTCAGTGTAGTGAACCACCCATACAAGGCTCTGTTGCTTAGAGGCGCCAACGGAAAACTTGATGGCGTGGCGTGTATAGGAAGAGTTAAAAGACGTGTGGCTTGGAGTTGGCGGAATACCGGACAGCAGCAGGGATGATGTTCCAGAGAGCTGGAGCCAAGACCGCTAAGGAATGACCATGAAAGTCAATAGGCATGACGGCGCTGCTGTCCTCGACGGTTGGTGTATCACGTTTGCGTGCAGGTAAGTCGGCGCGCCAGTGTTGTTCAACTCTGAACGTGAACGTGATGGTCCCGAGCTTGAAGTCGACACACGTGGCAAATCGGAAGCTATAGTGCCGCAGCTCAGTGGCGCCAGAGTTACCACGTACACGAGCCACGAGCGATATGGACTCGCTGCAGATTGAGGTTGCACTGTGACTTGTGAAGTGCCATGGAATAGAGTTATCAGTCTGTTGCACGATACTAACTGCAACTAGAGGCATTTGAAAATGTTGGGCCCATTCGCCACTGCGAGCCGCCGCACGCCGCATTGCCATTCACCAGGTGTCGCGTCGCACGCCGCCTGCGCATCGATGTCCACAACAACGACGACAACGCGTGACAGGGGACCGCTATGGCCCTATAGAAATGGGCCCAATTAACTCGGCAGTATCGATTGTCAGACGAGGACAGATGTGGTGCAGTGCACAGATGTGGAAGTTGCAGGAACTGACGTTGGATTGGCCATCTACGTGGCGATCATGAACGACGATCCATATGGACAGTGCTTGATCGAGCTCGACACCACGAAGCTTGACTGTCGTTTCTGAGAACCGGATGCTGGTGCCAGCTACCTTTAACACCTCCAGTGATGTCGACACTTCGGTTTTGATGCTGTTCTGAATACCCCCGCCTACCGAATCAGAGTTTAGGACAAGTTTCTTTGACACTGTTGGTTGGGTCTTTTGACCTATAAAACCCGTCCCCTATATGACCTATAATGTGTTTGGTGGGACGTTAAACCTTGCTCAATTCAATTAGGACAAGTTTCCAGACATGTACCGTTGTGTTTGCATATGTATAACTAATTAATTTTCTTTAAAAACATTGTATGCTATGCACAGGTAACCTCTATGTTGAAAAACAGCTTGACCCCTTCAGTCATTGCAATTCACTGTTGGCTGTCAGACACCATTTGTACATGCTGCACTAGTACAGTGTCATGCAGTAAAAATCACAACAGCAGACCTTTGAAAATTCTACAGAGATGACTGCAAGGTGAAAGCAAGCAGATGTGGAGTATATGTACATATGATATATAACAGAACATTAGCTGCACAACAACTGATACTGTTTGTGTGGAAATTGTCTATCAACAAAATACTTTTCACATCACAGAAAGACTACAATTCCATACATCGTGCAACAAAAACAAAATAATGGATGAGAAAAGATATTAGAAGTCATCATCAATGGTATAATATTTCAAGCAGTACAATTTTGATGTAACAAATTTGCCATTTTGGTAACACAGTAATGGTAAATTACAATGAGGAAATAGCACTACAGTTTTGCTTAACAGCAGACTTTTTGTTGCTATAAAATTAATACATTTGTTCTTAGCCATTTTATTTTGCTTCACCCTGAAATTTAATAAAATATCACTATTAGCAGACAGCGCTATCAGTTTCATCAGATCAAATTTGTGCTAATGGGATGTTAAAGTATACATTAAAATCTGAGAAGACAAGAAATGATAAAGGGTTCATGTTCATGGAGCAGCTGAAGCAAAAATTCAACAACTTTTCAAAAACCTTAATTGTACTTTTTAAAGAACAAAATTGTTATAATTTGCTGTAATGAGTCAATACTCAATTGTTGAAAAATTATACAGTAAGTAACAACTACCAATTTTTAGTAAGTAAAGAAATGCTATTAAAATGATGCTCGAACTGCACAATCAAGTGATATACACAGAAATCCTGCAATGAGGAACTATTTATTAGCAGCTGCTATTTTCAAGAACTGCAGCTTGCAACCCAAGCACTTTAACAGTAATTTCAAGAAGTAATTTCACGGACCTCACACACATTTTCAAATATACTGCCAATGCCTTGAATGTTTAGCAGTGAATACGGGCATTTTTTGCAGATTTCTCTAATAAGCTATGAACCCAGACACTAACATGACCATGGTTAAGGTTAAGGTTTAACGTCCCACTCGATAAGAAATAGGTCATATCGGAGATGCTCTTCCCAGCCAATCTCTTGGCTAGTACTGAGAATATTAAAACTAAAAACAGGAGAAAAACTATAACAATGCAGTCAACCTAGGCTAACACAAAACTCAATATACATCCACTAAATACAAATACAAATCATCAAACAAAAATAAAACTACAACAGCACGACATAAAATAAGCCGAAACAAATAATCGATAACCCAGGTGTAGTTGCCTCTTACGACATCCAGCCTGGAAACAGATTGGGGTTCTCAAAGGAAAAGATAAACGAGAAATAAACAAGAAAACAAAAAAGCAAGAGAAAAAGGAAACAAATTACAAGAAGCAAAGGAAGCAAGTGATAAGGAAAACAAACAAACAATGTATCTAAAATGTTTCCAGGGCGCATTGGCCCGGGCACCCACATGGGTAACAGGACCAAACAAATTAAGTCCTGCATCAAATTCAAACTGATAGACGATGTGTGTCAGTAAGCATCATGGCAGCAGACTAAAGAGACTCAACAAACTAGATATTAATGCCAGAGATGTTATGGCACGAAGGCCAAATTCATATTCCACCCCCAAATCTAATAAGCTTACCAAAAGTAAGTAAGCAGTACTGGACGCCCACCGAACACAACAGGTCAGTGTCTATAAGAGTTTTCGAACTGCATTGCACTGATAACTGACAAACTCGCAACAAATGAGAAATACACACAACACAAATAAACTGGACCAGATTAAACAGGCGCAAAATGTTCAAAAATTTAATTTAAACCAGTTAAGACAACACAACAAACAACATTAGAACACACTCAACATTTGAGTGTTTGGCATCACTCAACACATCTTACTATACAATTGATTGCCACTATGCGTGTGTTGGGCATCGACTTGCTTCAATCTTGAAATCAAGAGGTTGTGGGTTTCACTATCAGTCGGGGTACAGCTGTTTATACTGACTGGCAAGTTATTCATAGCCCTATGTTCCTGTTGCCAAACAGTATACATGTAATTGGGCCCATTCCATGGGGCCATAGCGGTCCCCTCTGTCACGCATTGTCGTTGTCGTCGTCGGCGTTGTCGTCGACATCGATGCGCAGGCGGTGCGCGACAGTACCGCTAGCAACATCTGGTGAATTGGCGTGAGGCGGCTCGTTGTGGCGAATGGGCCCAAGATTTTTCAAATGCTTCTTAGTTTTGTACATGTAATAGTAAATAGGTAGTAACGCTCTGTGGTTGGGAATTGCCTCATTATTTCTTCATCTGCCAACCGAGGATAGAGACAATATACCTTAATTGGCTGGGTAAAGGTGGGAATGTCACCTCTGCCGGGTGGCAGGTAACACTGTGATCCCATACGGCACGTGAGTTTCCATAGCGGTGTGGCAAAGCTATTTGCAAACTGCTATATCCAGTTACATTACTTTTTTACTTCACCTAGTTCAACTCAGCCTTGCATCCTTATGGGATCGCTAAACAGGGTACAGGTGAGAATGTCACTTCTGCCTGGTGACAGGTAACACTGTGTAATCCCATAAGGCATGCGAGTTCCCATAGCAGTGAGGCTGGTTGCAAACTGCTACAGTACATTTACTTACTAACTTTACCCTTTACACACCAGCTATCAAACTTCATCAACACAGTACTGAAGAAGTGAAAGCAAATACTTGTGTGCACCAACAAGAGCCAATGTAATGTAATTCTAGCCTACAACGAATTGGTTGTCTCGTAATGATTTAATATTAATGTCAAAGCCTCATCGAGGCCTGCCAATATTACCACCCAAAGACTGGGCCAAGATTTAGTCAGTTTTTGTCACTGGTCCAAAAATTTGGAAGAACCTTGCTGAGTCCATGTGCTTCTGTGCTATCATCACAGCTTTGGCTCGGAGAAAAGGCTGTACCTCAGCAAATGTAGCAAACTGTTTCTACTGCTTTATTTTTATTATTTTTTATTATATGTACATGACGTTCAGGAGGATATGATACATCAGGATTGTCCAGAGAACAGGTATATAAATTTGGAACAAATCAGAAGACAATCAAAGGGGAAATCAGCTAACCCAGTTTGTAGTACTACGCTGTACAAATCCAAAGAATTCACAACAAATGACAAATCTGCTTAGACAGACCAGTTTTACCATTGTATACATAAAATCACTCGGGTTAAGTCGGTTGGAATCGAGAATCAGCAGCATCAGCATCAATATCAACACACTGCTACAGTCCATCTGCTACTCCATCCATACTGCACGACGCTAGGACAACGAGACGCTGCTGCTTGGAGATATACAACAATCTGCTATTTACATCTAATAACAAATCTCACATACATTACCATCATATGCCCAATACAGCCATCGTGCACCCATCGTGGCATCAGGGCAGTAGACACAACGGACATTCTACAAGAAATTAGTGCCGGAGATGTTAAGGTCTAGAGGTCATAGCACTGACCTTTTGGACTCAAGTCTCGAAGCCAACATTCTGGTCTGGGTTTTGACTTGTGGTTTCGGCCTCACGTATGTGGATTCGTGTAGCATGGATAAATAAGGACAACAATGCTTAGTTTTCTTCTAGCTACTCCAGTTTGCCGAACACTGATTTCACAGTTAATTAATAAATGGCAAACCATCTTTCAGTTTACTGTCACCATCATCACCATCTACTGTACCGAGGAAGACAGGAAGCAATGCCGCTGGAGAACCACTGTCTATACAAGTTTTGGTCTCATGGTGCTCATAGTTTTGACACAGAATCGCAACAAAACAGGCATACTGCAGCATTTCTTGTCTTACAAATAGCTAATCTTCTTGAAAGGCAATGCCGTCAATTTCCGTCAGTTCCAATAGTTCTGCCCCTAATGATAACATCCCATTCTGCACGGTGCATGCTAATGACTTGATGGCACTTACCTTGTCTCCACTGATACCAGCACTAGGCCTACATCAGTGAAGTTTCGTGATATGAGAAGTTCTTTTGTTACACATTACAGACCGATGACTTTAACGGCTAGAACACTCTCAGTCTGGAAGTAATAATGTCACACGCACAGGATTTTGGATAACGTCCAAATGGCCATATTTACGCCCACTAAAACTGCTCAATAGGTCCAAATTTAGCTGCTTGGATGTAAGCAAACGTACTGAATACCGCAGAGTACATCCGATGTTCTACGGGCTGACATATGGCAGGCTGACATATGGCGTTGCAGCTGTATGTCAATCTACTCGCCACTGCCCAGAATACAGGCACAAATCTCTAAATATGCAGCAGCAGCATCCCATAATGATGACATCATCACAGCAGCTGGCCCTGGTTTCGGTTGCAGAGACTGACATACTGGGCCAAGTGCATTGGTACAGGGCTTATTAATGAGGTTACTAACACACCTTGCACTAGTGCCTAGTGCACTTCATCCGTCATGTCGGCCATGCGCAGTAATTAGTAAAATAAAGCATACGTCCGGCAAAGCCAGCCCGTACACGGAAATTTTTTCGACTGGACGTACGTACGTCTGCCTATTTACGTGTATCTAAACCCCGCACACGCACCCATTATTTTATCGGTGCTTCTAAAATGCCAGCTGAAAATTAGTCTCAGAATTCAAATTTCATAAACATCACCGTAGAATATCCTCAGAAACAAACTGAAATATTCTTTGTGAGTTTCCGATGCAACTGAAATTCCAAAATCAGAAGACAAATTTTAGCAATATCAGCAAATACTAGTAATACTGGCTACAACTTGTGAACACAAAGGGCAAATATAATTTCAGACACAAAATCTCCATAATGTGTGGCCATGGTAATTACAGTACTGAAGGGTTAACTGGCCTCAAAGACGTTTCATCAGCGAGGAACAATAGATGTTTTGGATTATGAACACACCAGTCTACTATGTGACATGCCAACGAACATCTAATCCACACCATAGCTAGAACTTCAGCTACGGTGACTGAAGCCAAGATGAATAGATGCCATATACAGGGCACCGAAATGTGAAAATCCGTCTAATGGAGGAAGGAATTGGAACTCCGCTAGAAAATAATGAAATTCAGCACAAAAATGTACATCATTGTGCATTTTTGCACACTTTTAGGTCCATAATGGCAAAACCATAGCCTGTGAGTTTCATTTTGTCAACCAGCCAAAATTCATTACGGGCTTTAAAACTTTGAATTCGGGGTAAAGTTCTTTGTTCGTGGGATTCAGCCCAGAAAAATAAACATTTATCTAGCTGTGTGACGCGATCCTGAGTCAATATACAAGTGACTGGTAGAATACTAGCCAAGTATGCAACATTAAAATATCTCACATTGTAGCTAATCTGAATTAATAAGTTAAGATTTTGTGTCAACTGGACACAAAACTTGGCTTCCCAGCTAATCACTTGGCATCCTACTGGAAAAAAATCCGAACATAACATAATAACAGTAAGCATGCGTCAGTAAGTGGAAAGAACCTATAACACAAAATGGGAATCTTAAAAAACTGAAGCCGAGTGTGGTACGTCCCGTACATCCAGCCGTAAGACTGAAGTGTAACTGACGTCACTGACTAGACGATGTTTACAGCTGTTCCAGGTCACAGTGCCGGATCTCTGGGTGCTTTTTCTACAACAGGAAAATAAACGACCGACCCGATTATATCGCTACCGGACCAGAGAAGAAACCGTGATATGTAAACAAGGACTACGGTGCTGCAAGGCAAAGGCCGAGGACTTGGCTTTCAAGAACACATAGGGCTCGTCAGAAAATAAAGAATATTTATCCCAAATCCAGTTTTACTCGATATTTAGTAAACTTATGGTTATAAGCAATACGGTTGTAATCATAACAGTTTGTGTGAAAATTGCAAATTCTACATTTTTAGTCACAAATAAAAGGACAAAGTGAGCTGAGTTATCGAGGTATTATTTATACAATTGTTTTGTAAGGTAATTTTAGATTGTTGAAGACTAACCGTAACATGATGCATTAAATGTTGCATTGACGCCTGTACTAAGCTTACTGTCTTTCACCGGAAACAGAAATAACATAGATATATTCTTATATA
>Ga0209782_1002226_pt1 | contig 10716 bp, 9 predicted proteins | sample WorMetmaBAHAMAS1_FD_187390 | JGI IMG/M metagenome (GOLD analysis project Ga0209782, IMG submission 187390) | Marine gutless worms symbiont microbial communities from Max Planck institute for Marine Microbiology, Germany - Inanidrilus... | ecosystem: Host-associated > Annelida > Digestive system >...
AAGCACAATATTATACAGTGAAATCTGATATTCACCCAGTTCACACAAACATGACACAAACATAGATAAAATTATAGACCCTAGATAAATTATCTCATTCAACTATTTACTTCCGGTCCGGCACGCAATGCGTGCCGGACAGTCCGGCACGCAGCCACTTTCATTAGGCCTAAATAACATAACCCGAAAACTCGCTACGCTCTTTTCGGCATGTATTTATATCGTAAAAAGTCACCGGTAATCGAAATGATGGTTAATGTTTACAATCCGTCCGCACCTGGAAACCAGCATTTTTGCGAGTTATTACCGAGAGCAAACGATGTTATTAATATGTATATGACGTCAAATTCAACCGGAAATGCAAGATTTAGCTGTGAACGAAGTGTATAGTCGACCGGTACCAGGAGCTAAGTGTTGGTCTTCGGTTTGCCGGTAAAAAACAACAACAGCAGCTGCAGCAGCAAGCAGTTAGTGCTTGCTGCTGATTATTTTGTCCAGTTATCTATCCGTATAAATCATCCAAGTGAACATATTTGCTCCATGGTGCCGTTGACATCACTCACTTAGTCACAGCTAAGTCCTACATTTCGGTTGATTTTGACGTCATATATATATTAGTAACATTGTTTGCTCTCGGTAATAACTCGCGAAAATGCTGGTTTCCAGGTGCGGACTGATGGGGTCTATCTAATTTATGCTGTGACGGCACGCAGACGGCCAGCGTAACGACGCGCTCGAGCAATGTAGCTTTACCGGATCACAAACACGACCAACACTGAGCAAAGTGCACTGAAGTCGCGCTTAAATCCTCGACACACTACGGCAATCATAGTCAGAACAATTAACGTGTTACCTGGACGCTAATTACTCTGCGTGCTGAGACACGGCATCTGCGGTCGTTACGCCGTACGGCATTGTCACGGCTTTGTAACTATTGCCAAAATTGGGGTGGTTTGGGGGGAGTTAGGGGTCACCCAAGGTCATCGGAAACATAGCCATTCGATAGAGCATATACAACTTCCTATTCGACTTTAATAGAAACTATGCTTCTATCTTGTATCGTTTTCGAGTTATAGCGCGTTTTTCGTCGAAAGTGACGAATTTTAACCCACCCTACGTGCATTTGTCGCCCCCGTATGGGGTGATCCCGTTCGAATTTCGCCGTGAACTTTGGTGTCAGAAAAGTAGAGTCCCGGGGCTATCGTGTGGCATTATTTGCGTGATCCTACGTTTAGCCGTTTTGATACAATACCGGAGTGTGACACACACACACACAGACAGACAGACAGACACACGACGACGGCATATACCACGCTTAGCATAGCGTCGCGCGGTAAAAACTGTCACACTTTATTTTTTGTAGATACTACAGATGCTCTTTGTGTGATAATTGGATGCATGGTGGTTGTTCATATCTCAGAAGAATGAATGATAGTTATTGACATGGAAAGGTATGGATACTGGTGGCTGTAAGTTTAGTTTTTTTTATTTTTTACCATTGTGATTGTCGTGTATAGAAATTATGTTTTGCTGGTTGGTTGCTGAAACATTTCAAGATGTGATTTTATTGTGCCCTTAGATATATGCATTCATTAATTATAAATGCAAGTTGTTACATGCTTTATTTATGAACTGAAACTAGTGATATAGCAAAAAACGTCATACGAGGGCGAGTTATATAACAGATAGTGGTATTTAAAGTCTCCAATATTTTTTTTTAAATTTGAAGGGATTTCTATATCAGAAGGCACTGTTGCTTGGTGGACTGAAAGGTGAGCATGGCTTGTTATGATGTGACTTTAACTGAGTGAAATATTTCACATCATGTGCATGCTATTAATGACTGAGTGTCCACACTATTAGAGACACTTGCTGTTGATGTGCCATGTGCAAAACATTTATGTCCTGTATTTATTTTATTTGTGAAACATTGCAGCACACTTCCAATGTGCAATGCGTTGGGAGCTGTGCCTCTGCTTTGAAAGTGTGGCCTGGTTGTGCAGGTGCACAGTGCAAGTGAGTTCTGTTGCGTGGAACAAGTAGGAGAGTTATAAGTTAGTGAACTAAGTTTTTATGCGCAAAAGTGATGAGTATTCAAAAACCACATTCATAAACTATTCAGAATTTTGTTTATGGTGCACATTATCGGCTTGGTTCTCGGTTGAATTCAGTGCAATGCATGTAATTTTGGTTTTGTCGTTGATGTCATACTTTTATATGATGTGCCATGGGCATAACAGTAGCAGAGTTTGGCTGTGAAGGCACAGTGATGTCATAATTCATGTAGTGTTGCCCTGAGATACTGTCTTAACAGTAGGTTTAATTTACTTGAATTGTCCACTTTTCAATGTCTTGAGTCATGGTACCATAATTTGTGTGGAGCTGACTTTTTTTGTTTTTAACAGTACTTTTAATTTACTTTAATTGTCAAGTCTCAACTTCTAGGTTGTCTGTATTTTGCACATTTTTTCACTGACACAATGGTTAAATCAAATCTGTTTTAAATTGCTTTGTTTAGATGCATTGCTGTATGTCATTGTAGCAAAGATTTGCAGGTGATAAAGTACAGTGAGCTAACAGAGGTTAAGGCAATCGCTGAAGGTGGATTTGGTGTTGTAAACCTTGCTGAACATTTACATTTGGGAAAAATCATCTACAAAGAACTTAAGTCTTCGATTATTCCAGATAACTCTAAGTGTGTTTATGATTATTGTTTATTTGCAATGTCTGGCTTCACAATTTTATTTTGATGGTTTTTGAAACACGTTTTTTTTTATTTATTTTGATTATTGTTGAGTTGAACTTTTTACCGCACGACGCTATGCTAAGCACGGTATATGCCGTAGTCGTGTGTCTGTGTGTGTGTGTGTTGGTGTGTCTGTCTGTCTGTCACCTCCGGTATCGTATCAAAACAGCTAAACGTAGGATCATGCAAATAATGCCACACGATAGCCCTGGGACTCTAGTTTTCTGACACCAAAGTTCTCGCCGAAATTCGAACGGGATCACCCCCTACGGGGGCGACAAATGCAGGTAGGGTGGGTTAAAATTGGCAACTTTCGATGAAAAATGCGCTATAACTCCAAAACCACCCCAATTTCTGCATTTTCATCGCCTTTCATATCTTCGTAGTGAGTGAACATAGAGATTTCAAATTTGATACGATCCTGGTAAATGATTTGCGTATGGTAGAGCTGATGCTACTGCGACGATTGACATCATCTTTCACTTCATTATAATGCAAAATGGTTTGCTTTAGTTGTTATTAAAAAGAGCCCATTGTTTTCATTGTAGCTTGCATTCATTTGTTTTTGTATTTTTACAGAGCTGCTATTGAGTTGAGAAATGAAGCAAAGTCACACAAGCTGAACCACCTTAACATCGTTAAGTTGTATGCGATGGTCTTTGAGCCAAATCACTATGGCGTTCTCATGGAATACGTTCCTCATGGAGGTCTTGATGAGTACATCTTTCAAAATAAAGTAAGATGTGAATATTACAGATGTATACACAGATATAAAAATAAGTTGGTTTATTTGTCAGGTGACTTAGGCATGTTGTTTTTAACTTTATAAGAATCTGCTTTTATGTACAGGTCGTCATGACGATGTACATTTTACAATACTTCTGAGGTCATTCGTCATTCTTCTCTAGAAAACAGTATCCAGCACCATTTTTACTGCTGTAAAGTAAATAACTGTGCTGGTGGTGGTGACTGTCATGAGGGGCCAACAAGAAAATTGTGATTAAAAAAATAAAAAGGCATGGTTAACATCTAGAATATTAGAACTGACTTACAGTACTGATTGCTGCAGATAAAAGATTAACAAAACCTGTGGTGTTTAGTACAAGACCAAGTTACTGTGGTAATGGTAGCAACAGCTGACATCCTCATGGAACACGTATTGTTTATTCATATTCACCAGGTGGCACCAACAAGCCCACCAACTTCTGTGTGTTTTTTGGCTCTACACTTGTCCATTTCCCCAGATGGCATCTCAATCAGTTTTGTCAATATTGCATGGCTAACCACTGTAACCAAGAAATGCATAGTTGTAGCCTGCATTTAGTGCTGTTTGCAGTGCTGTAGATGCTAATTTCACATTTTTAGTCACGCCTCTCGCATGCTGCGAGACGCGACACAAGTAGTCACGTTTCTGTCCATCCGTGACAAAAAATGTCAGAAAGGACCGAAAAGGTAACGCTTTTCTCCAAGCTGGTTTGACCGATTTCGGTGAAATTTGGCATGATGCTCCCTTAGGGGGTGTAGCATCCCCTAAAACTTTGGTGAACTTGGTCCACTTTTTCGGGAAACAAATTTTTTATTGTGTTAAGAGCCCATAGAGGCACGTCACTATACTGCTAGGTATTCTAGTGATCTTGTACAAATTTGTTTATACAGGCGATACACAGTATTGTATAGTGAACATGATGTGAACAATTGCAAAAGTTAAACCTTAACACAGAGACAACTTAGACAAGGCCTGCATGTTGACATTTTAACTGATCAATGTCCAATTTTTGTGTTGCTCAAACTGTAGTGTGTCGTAAAACTGACACTTAATGTTCGTGCTTTTAATTAAGTATTGTTATCTGTAATACCGTTTGCCATCTGATTAATATCATTGGTTATAGTTTGTTTTACAGTAAACACAGAACGTTTACTTTAATGTAACAAACATCTGTATTACTTTTACATTATGCATCTGATTGAGGGGGACCTGCCATGTGTCACATGTGTTTGTTTAAGCGATAATATGTAGCATTTTGCAGCTTAATTTTGATTTTACCTTGTAAATTTTAGTAATGATGTCCTAGAACTAGACTAGATAAATGCATATGACAATATCGTCAGACAATTGAAAGATAACGTACTACTTTTTGTAGCCTGTCAGTTGGTCAACAAAGTTGGTCCTTGCTCGCGGAGTTGTCTGTGGCATGGAGTACTTACATTCCATACAGCCACATCCTGTCATTCATGGAGACTTGAAAACACAGAACATTCTTGTTGGTGATGATCTGGTTGCTAAGGTTCTGTGAACTTATATTTTTTTTAACTTACGAGATTGATGGTTGCAAAATATGCTGATTATGTGTTATGCATGCATTATTGTTAACGTACTGTTGTATATATTACATGATATCAACTTTGACCTTGTCAGGGTTGATTTCTTTTGACATGAAATCAACAATTTTGTAATTATAGTATGCATATCGGATAGATTTCCGAAGTATTAGTTTTACCAGTAATCTCATTGGTTGTCTAAAAGAAACTTACTGTATGTTCGTGTGACAGATTGGTGACTTTGGTCTGGCCAAGTGGAAAGCTTACTCTGTTTCGAAGACATCTAGTCGTAGTAAACGTAAAGGAACTGTTACACACACACCGCCAGAAATATGGAATGACATCAACCATCCACGAACTGTAAAATATGACGTCTACAGCTTTGCCATTCTATTCTGGGAGTTAATCACTGAGGAGGAACCATTTAAAAAAGGTGTTAGAAACAATTGTTAGCTGATAAAACATATTGTAATTCAAATTAATTGTGTGGCTTGCTTCACTTGTTGGGTTGTCATTAAGCATATGTTTTGAAAACTTTGTTCAAAAAGGAAAATTATATTGTGCTTAGTTCGAATAACACATTTATTATGGCATGTGTTATTTGTTGTTACTTAAGTCAGTACAAATATTTTCTTAAAACTTGACATGTATATATAGGTCCTATAGACTGCAGAATCCATTAGGTTGCATTGCCATTGTGTATTTAAAATGTCTATTAATGATAAATGATAAAAACTGCAGTTTATCTATTGCGTTAACAGCCATGAATCAAAAACTGCAAAAATCATAAAAAGGTGATCCTACCCACCATCACTTCATCTAAATGTCAACGTGATGCTGAGTAATATCACCTTTTTATGATGTTTGCAGATTTTGATTCATAGCTGTTAACGCAGTAGATAAACTGCAGTTTTTATCACATATATTTGCTGTTTTATTATCAGTTACAGTACATTTTATAGCACTTAGGCTAGGGAGGACAATTATGCATCAGCACACTAAATTTTGCTGAAATAGGTCCAAATGATTTCAGAGATATCATGTTTTTATACTTTCCTGATGGCAATTGGCCACCATATTTAATATTTAAAAGCATAAAATTTTATATGCAGACATGGTTGGGAGGATCGACGCACATCACCATGCCAAATTTTCTCGAAGGTGATCTATCCAAAGCAGGCATATTGCGATTTTTCAATTTTGAAAATGTCTGCTGCCGCCGCTATCTTGGATTTTTTGAAATTGCAAAATTTTATTGGCTATTTGGGTGGAGAAGGTCGAGACACATCAGCACGCCAAATTTCGTTAAAATCGGTTGTGAAGGTATTAAGATTTTTCGTTTTTTTTCAAGATGGCGGCCGCCATCGTCTTGGATTGTCGTATTCGCGAAATTTTAATAGCTGACGCTGTCTGGAGGTCCAGACCCATCACAGTACCAAATTTTGTTAACAACTGTCGTTCCGTTATGGAGATATTGCGTTTTTTTCGAATTTTTAAGATGGCCGCCGCCGCCATCTTGGATTTTTGAAATCGCAAAATTTTGTTGGCTATTAGGGTGGAGAGGGTCGAGACGCATCAGTTTGCCTAATTTTGTCAAAATCGGTCAATCAGTTGCGAAGATATTAAGATTTTTCGATTTTTAAAGATGGCGGCCGCCGTCATCTTGAATTGTTGAATTTGCAAAATTTTATTTAAGGGACGTCCATTCTGTGGGTGGTCGAAAATGACGGGTTCCCATTGACTAAGCCGATGGCTGTTAACACAGGGCTGGTGCGACTGCGCCACCTGTGATTGTCTTTACATTGTATGGCAGGAGGTATTGGAGCAAACAATGAACAGATCAAAGCAGCGGTAATGAGTGGTCAACGTCCTGATCTGACTGCAATTACTGGACCTGAAACACAGGTGGAGGACATCAAAGGCTGCATTAAACGTTGCTGGGATCAGTCACCCGAGAACAGACCTTCCTTTGCCGGTATACATGCTAATTATATAATTAATTTAATTTACACAACATAATAAAGTGAAAAATGGCAGAAAAACACCGGAAGTGCATGGCAAAAGAACGAACGGGGCATGTGCCGCATATGGCACTGTGCTAATGGCAGCATTTGGAGTGCCAAGCATAAAAATATGCAGTTCTGAAATGGTGAGTTTGTCTAATCGCATATAAACAATGAATGAAATGCGTACGGCAAGGGCGTCGATCTCACAGGATTATTGGGGGACATAAAAGAAGACTGGGGATCTGGGCACGGCAGCGGGGTCTGTCTTTTACCATCTGCTTTGCCATTCGAAAAATTTCATTTTTGTGATCAGGATCATTTAATTCATTTCTCCTTCGCTGAGGAAATAACCCTCTTTGCATTGTGTCTACTTTTCTTGTACTCCTTCTTTGCCTCTGTCATATTTTTTCCAAGTTCTGTACTTTTTCTTTTTTTTCCATTACTTACTGTTTCTGCAACCTCCTCATTTCACCACCAAGTTTCCCTATGTCTCCATAGACCTTTTGACTCTCCACATATGTCCTGAGCTGTTTCCATCATTATATCTTTTATCATTTGCCAGTGTTCATTTACATAAAAAATTTCCTCAATCTGCTTTCCCTTCCTTATCTCTCACTGTACTTTAGTATTCCTCATATATCTTTTCCTCTTTAAGCATCCACACACTCACTCTTGGCTCGAACTTCTTATGCCATCTTTTTATTGTTCTATTAAATGCATGTCCTACACTAGCAATTTATGCCTTGGCACACATTCATCGTTTGGGTTGACCTTGACATTATGAACCTTGGCTTTGTCCCCCTGTCGTACCATAATATAGGCAACTGTGCTTTTTACAGGCAACATAGGTCACCAGCTACTTCATGAACAATGTGTTGCATATGACTGCAAACTCCAAAATCTTTGAGCCATCTGCATTCTTAGCTCCAAACCCATAACCACCATGTGTGCCTTTGTAGCCAGCGTTATCACTTCTGACATGCCCATTCATGTCACTAGCTAATTCTTGCACTTAATATTTTATAGGAAAACACTGATCTACTGATTGAAACTGGGAAATTGAGGCTGCCCATTTTCCTTATGAGTAGAGTGAGTGTGCCGAATTTAATGTTCTTTTCATGTTTCTGTGAACACACTATAGATTGTTTTAGAGAGACTGTCAGTGTGCATTTTTGCTGCCGCAAGCTTCTTAGGACACTGCACGCAAGTGCAGCTGTAATGGTGCAGAATAGCGGTATTGTGATCCATTATGTTGACATTAAAATAAGCTCATTTATCATGGTGTTTGCATGCTTTAGATTTGAGTCTATGGTTTACGAAAACAGGAGAAGGTAAGTGATTACTGATATTTTAAATCACTTTCTGTTTACATTTTTTCAGAATCCAGATGTTAGCCACATTGAATATCGAAGTCATATGCCGCTAACTGGATGCTGACATCATCGTCTGCATCATTTGAAATTGGTTAAATGTGATAAACTTATATCTGCATTGTGGCAGGTTACATAAGTAAGTAATCGACTGCATGACTCCAGACGTGTCTGACACCGACATGAATAGACCTGAAAATAACATTTTTGCACAATGCTATTAGCTGTACCACTGTGACTGTTGAGTGCAAGCTACTTAGTGGTGACGTCACATTGTAGTAGTATGACTGCCGACACCAGCACTGGTGTGTCTAGTAAGTGATCAAATTCAGCATGAAGAGGAACCATCCACATTGATAATGAGTGGCCATAATCAAAGGAGACATGCTGCCAGCACTAATTACCAGTACTGTTAGACCAGTGCTGGTCTACAAAATACACCAGCACCACTTCAATCCACAGTGCACTGGATGTGGTCCAGAATCAGTACCAAGATCTGTTCTAACTCTGTCATGTGGCACAGAGCAACCTCACTTCTCAGTGTCTAGTGACCCAAAGTTGAATGCACAGTTAAACCATGTATGGCTCAGTCACTTGGTGTGTGTTGCACACCTGTAGATATTATAATCAAATTTTTGCAGTATCCAGCTATCTTGTTTCACTAGCAACAAACGATGTGATACTGGTAGGGTACCATCAGCTTGTGTCACTCATTCTCCCTATCTGGACTCTGTTGGTCACCACTAATAACTCTTGCAACTTATGCAAATAGAGCTACAGCAAATGTCCAAACATTTACCTGGCCTTTGTTACAGACAGGTATGTGAACCAAAGGCTGGTAAGGTTGATTTGATGCTAGACATTTTTTATTAGTTCATATAGGTAACTTTTCCAGATTACACTTGCAAGATGACATGTCCGTCTGCACAAATTGTCCTGCAGATTTCATAAAGTGCTGGATCAGGAACAGCTTATCCAGTTGGCATAAATGCAGCTGATTGGTCTAATGTCATTATTGCGGGACTGTTGAAACAATGATTCTAATAATGTAACCAGAAATGCATGGCAAAGCCTAGCATATAGCCCGCTCGGCACTACAGTGTAGTGTTGCCGGCTAGAAAGTAGTAGCGAAACATAACTGTGCTGCCACCTGGCGAATGTAGATAAACAAATCTGAGTGCTGAAAGATGCTTCTTGTACGCAGTTGATTTGCGTGAACTCTGGAGGTACTGGTCAGAAGCCCACTAAATTCAATCAGATGTAGCCTGATCATCGCTGCTGTTAATGCTCACATACAAGTAGTGATATTCCAATACATTTTCAAACACTAGTGCAAAGAATGCTGGTCAGTCCACGTTCATTACTTTCTCCCAACATTATTTGGCTGTCATAGCTACGTCCATTGACAAATTGGAAAACGAGGTCTGGATCGATTATCTGCACCCAAAGCACTTTCATACAGTTAAAAGATTGCAAAAATCGCTCCAATATATCCTCGGATATTCGACTAAATATGCCAGCTTTTGGCATGTCGTACCAGTAGTTCACAAATGAACTCTGGAATTACTGGACCAAAGTTCACAGAATGTTTACACGATATACAGGGTGTGCCAATAAAAAAATAATCCCTTAGGAAAAATTTATTGTATCAGTCACTGTATCAGATCTTTTTACCAAATTCACAACTTTCACAGAGGAGGATTCAGGCCACATAGTCATTAAATTTCGTTACAATATTTGCTATGGTTTAGAGGTTGCAACAACTTAAACTTAAAAGTACATTTTTTTAAATGAAGAAGTAACTAAACTGTGATTCTGATGTACATATAGTATCAAATGCCCCATATGGATATGCCAATATATTATCGTGTGGAATGCTATATTGGAGTACTATTGAACACATGCTAAAGCTGGCCAACATCATGCCAAACTGAAAGTCCTTTTTGTTGCCGACACGTAATGATTTGCTTCACGCGTTGATTGAAAGGCAGTTGTATCATTTTGCAACAGATTTTGATCATGTGTTGGTGCAAGTGGTGGGCACTGACATTGTGAATACTCTGTATAAATACAGAATAAGCCTTTGGCATCTGACTTTTTATATAAAGATTGAAACATTTGAACTGTTGATGAAAAGCTGTGCAAAATTTGATTTGTTATTCGTGAGTATTTAATGTGCAACTGCATATTCACTTTAAAAGTAAAGTTTAAACTTTAAACTGCTGTATCTGTGGAACCATCCCAGTTATTAGAATAAAATTCACAGGATGTGTTG
>Ga0209782_1002227_pt1 | contig 10712 bp, 6 predicted proteins | sample WorMetmaBAHAMAS1_FD_187390 | JGI IMG/M metagenome (GOLD analysis project Ga0209782, IMG submission 187390) | Marine gutless worms symbiont microbial communities from Max Planck institute for Marine Microbiology, Germany - Inanidrilus... | ecosystem: Host-associated > Annelida > Digestive system >...
TTTTGTAAAAGTTCGCACGTGAATGTAAGAATAAGTGTAATGTTTAGTTCGACGATTATTGATGTCCATTAATACCATGTGAGTATTTTCTATTAATTATACGTCAGCGACGGCCATGTTTGTTAGCGATCGACGATGGCCTCAGCTTGGCTGGCCAGCACGCGGGCCGTGAGTTAAACCAAAACAAAAAAAGTAGTCGAACTAGCACTAGCTGATAACATTCACGGATGTTCCAACTGTAGCTGTACTGCTTTCTACTGATGCCATCCATTTTAATGAAATGCTGCCAAGCTCAAAGCTTAGCAGTCTACAAGCTGAGGTAAACAGTTTCTTTTTCATTTCAGCCGCAAAAATAAAACGGTACCTTTGTCGGTATCCTGATTCTTTTTGAGTTTGGCACTACATAAATTATTTAATTATTTACTTACGTATATTAACAAGAACTGGAGCAACTGTAGAGCACAGTATCATGTACGTTGTTGTTCTCGGTAAGCACAGCAGCCACTTACAACTCGAAATAATCACAGACAGACATGGGCAATGGCTACTTGAAATCACATCAGTAATGGAATGACAGCGGCAACTAATGCAGTCCCATGAATGACAATAAATACTGTATACAAACATTTAACAATCACATAATACAATATATTAAACGTTACAGATTATTAGAACGCAGTAAATCTGCTCGTACAATATTAAAGAAATAACAGATGGTGAACATTTGCAGTGTACTTTACAAAATTAACACTAATTTGGGCAAAAGTGCTGCAATCAAAACACGAACCTTCCCAACAGAGATCACTACAGAAATCAGCATCCGTTTCCTTCTGCGCCAGCTGGGTGACAGGTGAAAAATCTAACTAGTAAAAAGTGGGCCGCTTATCTTTGATTACTCTTTCAAAAACAGAGCCAAAGCAGACCCGAGGAACCATGAGTCTGGACATCTAAACTTGCAAAATTTTCACAAATCTGGCGAGAATGTTCTGATATAGCAGGTTTCCCACGCTGCAATAATTTCTTGCTTGAGCAGTGGTGAAAATGCACTGCATGATTTCAACCCCACTGATAGAAATTCCTCGCTAAACCAAGTGGAGTGAAAAAAACAGACGGAAAACTGGCTAATACAATTTAACCTGGAAAACAGTCAACAAAACAGGAACAAGGCACTACACTACAGTTATTGCACCATTCTTTGGCAGAACCAAGATCTGGGAAGAAGTTCATCAGGGGATAGATATCGATGACAATAAATCTCTCTGTGGGATCTGGGGACAAAGCCTTATAGGAGGTTTGGGGACAAAGTCCCCCAGAAGCCCACAATCATCTGCAATTACATGTAATATTACAATAATGTACAGTGGAAGAAAGCGAAATAAATTTCAGCCGAGCATTACGGATGGTGGTTTATACAGTGCTGGGCGGCGCGAGGTGGTTCCTTCGAATCCAACAAAATTGTTCCTTTGAATCAAACGAATCAACCCTGGACCGATCACTGATATGGACAAAGACTCTGATCAGCTGCTGATGAGAAGGGAGACGGTGTCGCCGGCGTTTTTGAGCAACGTGACCGCCTGCTCGTGTGTAGCGCTGTCAAGACTGACACCGTTGACGGCCAGCACTTGGTCACCGCGCTTCAGCCGGCCGTCGGTTGCTGCCGGACCGCTGGGAAATACACTCTTGATGACGATGGGAAAGTCCCCGCGCTCACTGCCAAACCCTCCCACGATAGCGAAGCCGAAGCCGTGCTGGCCACGATGCAAAGTGACCTCTCTCACAGACTCACCGAGCAAACCGCTGCAACATGTACAACAGTTAATTCATACCTACATGAATGATTGTAAACATTTACATGTTATTATACATACTCATCCTCTTACAGCTTTCTCCACAGATAACTGTACCGACGATAAACAGTTATTACATGAAAACTTAAAATGTTGGCAATTAATGTGTCAATCATGCACGAGACGATTATCCAACCTATACAGTGGTCCTTGCAATAGTTTTAACTGTTTAGGCCACTTTAAACATGTCTCTGATGATGACGATGATGACGATGATAATGATAATGGTAAGGTTTTGACTGTTGCAACTCCACTATGATGATTTACACCCGACAACGGTGAAAAGTTACAACTAGCTACCTGACATGAGCTGCAAATATTGTCAACTGAGTTGCAGCCAATATCATTAACTGGTCCTTGATCTGACGTCCATTCGACACATGTCCATTATTATTGCTGACTCTTGGTTTGGGTTTAATGGCGCTTTCACATAAACACGGCGATATTGCACCTCAAAGGTCACATTGCCCCACCACAGTATCTTCTCCACAGTGACTGGCCGGGCCTTAGATTTGGCCTTTGCAACTGACTGTATGCATGCATTATAAATGCTAAAACTGAACGGAACTAAGCTTAATTAACACTTTTAAGAACTGACTTGATAAACATTGGTCTAAGCAAGATGTTCTTTTCAATTTTCATGCCGACATTATCGGAATTGGAGGTCTACCGATTTGTATGTGATTTTATTATTTTATTATTCATGATGGGGGCAAAGAGAACTACCTGTGCCCGTCAGAACTCATTGGATTGGATTGGATTGGATAAATGACCTATAGCAAAAACACTGTATAGAACCATGGTTGAGGGTAATCAGACGACCAGTACCTACAGAGCGGCAGTTCCAGGATACAAGCAGCAATGGCATTCCACGACATTACATCAAACAACATGCAAACATAAAAAACGATTCTCAGTTAGCAAAAACAACAATAAAAAAAAATTTGCAGTGGAATATATTGTTTAAAACTGCAGCTTGCTGCCAGATTTTTTGGCAGATTTAAACCATGTATTATTAGACTTTCCGTAAATGACATTAGCATGCATAGGTCGACAATAAAAGCAAACACTGAAAATCAACAAATGAATTAAGGCATGCAAAAATCAGCAGTACTTAAATAGCACACACAAAAACCAGACACACCCAGTCTGGAATTCCCTGGCATCATGTGCCACAGACCAATGCTGAATATTATCACGTACACGTGCAGCTTGATGCAGCACAGGGATGTCTAAAAACCATGACATCATGCATATGCATTAACTACAAACTTCACTATATAAAATCAACAATAATATCCATAACCATATTAAGGAGATATTCGATTAGACCAATCTGGATTCGGATTCGGTGAATGTATTAGGGATGCACGCATGTAAACATGTACATGATATGCTATCAAGTACATGTTTACAAACTTGACGTTACAGGCGGCTATGGCCATTACTGGCTGTGATGTTATAGTAACTGAGAACCAAGTGAGAATCATCAGTGTTCATTACTATCTGCCATATTCGTGTAAATGTTGGGTAAATGTTTACAAGTTTCGTGTACATGTTTACAAAATTACACAATAGGCGCATTTACAATATATCCAAATCCGGATTCCCAAACTGAATATCCCCTACAGAAGCATTATCACATCTATGCTAATCACTCATAATGTGAAAAGACTACTCTGTGCATAGATAAAGGTAACAATAAATACATACAAACTAGGTAACTAGAACACTTACATTTGTCAGCAAAGTATTAGACAAAAAATTGTTCAAGAAGTGTTTCGAAAAAAAACTTATAGAAATTATGTTACAGATTACAGTGCAAAACGCTTTTAATCCTCGCATACAGGGACGCACTGACAATTAAAAATGCCGAAATGGTTTATAAATGGTCATTTAACTAGTCATCTCCAAAAAAATTCAATTAACATGCAGGGTTGTATTGGCTCATGACTTGTTTTTCTGCCACTCTGTGTCTGTCTGTCTCTCTGCCAGCATAATAGAAGTTAATCATGTTCACAAATTTTTAGAAATGGGTTCATCCAGACATACAGTTATGTAGAAGTAGAAATGATAATCAATCATTAGTTTAGAAGTCCTCTAAAATCTGCAAATTCTGTGCCATTGTTAAAACTTTTAGTCACACCAGAAGAGCCATAGATACTGAAAAAATTCAAATTAGTGACAAAACTTGTGACTGTATTCTGCACAAACAAGTCACAGTGCATAGATTCCTTGATTCAAAGAAATTCACTCAGAGAATTACGACAGAATTGCTCTGATAACAGATGATGTTACCAGAGTAGCAAGTGACACAAAAATAAAACATGAACTAAAACTAATATAAAGAAATTACCAACCACATGCACGTAAAAATACATGCACAGAACAAAATTATGCACTGGAATATTGTACGGAATAATCTAAAACATGCAGAAACACATAACACGTGCAAACAGAGGCATATGCATTGCAACAAGAAAGTTGTGTGCCAGTCCTATGTTTTACAAACCTCTCTGAATGACAAATGTGACAGTGTCGGTAGTCGCGTGAATGATATGAAGTGCCTCTGTCTCATTCATTCCATTCGTCTGGAGACCATTAATAGTCACAATCTTGTCATTCACCTAACAGCAGCCATCACATCACTTCTTTACTTACTGACGAACTTGCAATCGTGAGTTCGCGGGTTCAATAACCAGGCAGGACGCAATTGCATAATGACTCTCGGCAAGTTGCTCACACCCACTTGCCTCGATGCATTACTATATGGAGTCGTTAAACTGGGTACCATTACCGTTCATCTTACTCCAAAAATTCTGTGAAATTTTCTATCCATTTAGGGTACCGGCATTGTAAATTTGGCACAAGGCAGCAATGCCCCTTCTGTTGTGAGTTTGACAGTGATCAAGAAAGGCTAAAGCTAATGACAGTGACTTTCCCAGGCTGTGATCAGTGATATGATACTGTTGAACCTTGTTGGTTCAGTGATACGTATGTGCTTAATCCTATGGAAATCCTTTGTTACTTATCCTTAAAGGTCATTCTACTTTGGAAAAAAATGGAAGAAGAAAACTGAGGAGACACTGGTTAGCCCAGCTTCACGCGCCTTCATGGCATTTTGGATTTTAATGTTTATATGCTCACAGGCACACACTCTTATCTTGTATTTTGACGAGAACTTCCTTAAAATGCAATCAAAGCCTGTAAGCCAAAACTTAGCATGATCCGTGTACGAATTTTGATAGAATATTGACTTTTGACAAAGAGACAGACACAGGTTCGCAGTTAATATCCCACTATCACAGCATCACACAGGTAAAAACTTGTGTTACCTGGAGTTTGTTGGAGATGGCTATGCCGGTTCCGTACATGTCAGCAATGACGAGTGAACCGGGTCGAGCTGACGATGGTGTCGCTGTTTGTGGGACCAAACGCATCTTGAGCAGGCCACGTTCCTGTCGACTCAGAGACACCGACATCAGTGCCATGGCAGCTGAGTCATCACTGCCAGCTGCTGCAAATGAACCACACACATTTACCTACCAGTTGCCCTTTATTTGCATGTCTTGACCATATGTAAAAAACCTAAGCAGTCCTATTGACATGCATACCCATGCCGGTGTCATGCCAAATATGTCGCATTGCCAAATAACTCACAGTACGAGATTAATCATAACCCTAACCATAACCGAAGAAATAAATATTAAACAAATAAACACCTGCGCACGAGACTTTGTAAGATCGTGCACTCGCAATGGCGCAGATGCGAGTTATTTGGCACTGCGAGATATTTGATACTACATCGGTAGCACTTTCGATAATTGCGTGACCTTTTGACCTGAGGGTCAATTCAGCCAAGCAACCAGGTTTGGTGCTGATAGCCCAAGCCATTTTTCTCATACAGTATGGAAACAAAGACATGCACGAAGTCACAGACACAACTTATCACGCTAACTACAGCTCAGCTACTGCCAGCAATGGTAATTACAGACCAGCAATCAATCCAGTTTAAGTGCACGCCACAACAATAACTTTTCATCTAAATGACATCTGACCTAGATATCTGGCATGCTCTTAACACTGACAATATCCAAGTCAATTTCAAACCTCAAGGTCCATAACTTAAGGTTCACAATCATGGGATTAAATACATGCATTTTTTCCACAATGGATGAATGTACCGAGGTGACGTATTATAAGGATGCATGTGATATGACATGACCTTTTTGGTTGTTTGTATAGCTCATTGTATTAGAGTGGTCAGTGAGACTTTGACTGAAGGCTTTCTAGTTCAAGTATTTGGTTGGACTCTACTATAAGAAGACTTCTTGAAGTCTCCTGCTAGTCTAGGAATAAAGCCCTGGTCGAGAGGTTTGAAGGACAGTGGAAGACGAAGTTTTGTTGAATGCAGTTTGGCACAGTTCTGTTGAAGCAGGAGCATAAGACAGCTGAAATACAAGTAGGCAGAAAAATAAGGATTAAAAATGCAAAATTAATGTATAATTGCAAAAAAACAATACTGCAATAGCCCTCTCTAATGGCAGTTGGAATGCTCAGGACAAAATTAACAAGCTACAAATTTCTGACAGAAGACAGAACTTTGTTAAACATGTTTGGGTTCACACAAAGGGCAACACTCACATGCAACATGCATAACATGCATACTCACAAACTACAAAAGGCACGCAAAACCCTAGCGTGATCCCACGTGGCCACACCACCACATCTCTTGTCACTTTGCTGTATACAATGGGACACCCCTTGCATGATGGACTCATCCAGTGTTGGCATCTGTCGGTGACTGTCCAGATGGTAGGATAGTAGTGGCAGCAATGTGGTGGCAAATGCACTTAGGTAGAGGCCAACATCAGGTGAGTCCATTGTGTAAGAATTGCCAACCTGTATGAGCACAGTTTTGTTCATAGTTTGTGCACAGTCTGAGCCTAGCCTCATAAACTCTGGGATTACCCGACAAAAGCCACCAAGTTTCTATCAGTGAAGGTGGGATATGCCTACTTTTGCCGATCTGCCCCCAAAATTTGTTACAATAACAACATCTCGTTAGCAATTTGAAAACAAATGTCACTTGATTATCTCTATCGATACGTCTACCAATGTTGAAAATTAGGTGAAGACTGGTCCAATATATTCTGAGATAATTAATATAATTTTAGAAATTAAAAAAAAGAAAACTAACATCTGCATATTATAAGATCACTGGGCCACCGTAGGCTATGTGGGATAGTAAATACAGCAACACATTGGTGGATACAGTATGCACACAAAAATGCGTAAAATAAATAAGAAATAAGCAAAGCTATACACAATTAATAATACTCAATATAAGGCATAATGAATGAAGGACTCTGTTGCCATTGTTCTTTGGCAATTCTTTACATTACTTTATTACCTAAAGTTCACGTTTTTAATGACAAACATGCTTAAATTTATGCACAGTTGTTCCACATGTTCAAAACAAAGTGTACATCTATACAAACTATAACAAAATGTAACAAATTTTATACGACTTAATAATACAAGTGTGATTCATGCTTCTGCAAATACTTAGTGACCCGTGACAAAAAAAGCAGCATCACAATCACCGATGAATGTAAACCAAATATATAAAATTTATTTTCAAAAATTAAATAAGCAAAAAACATAAAAAGCAGCTGTATAACTAAGTTTTTTTTATGTTAGAACTAGCTTATGCTGAAGAAGCAGGTATACTGGTAAAGTTCACAGTAGGGTTGGGACACACAGTGATGTAGGATTCAGACAAAAGATGGACAGAAATCAACTGCCTACAAAATCACAGATTAAACATAGTATTAATAATTATTACAATACTTTTGATTAGTAGCATCATGTCCTAAACTGTCAACCGCATATGCATCATTGAGCTATGGCATAAATCTGGATATACAACACACACAGTGAACTAAAGAAAAAATAAAAAAGTAAACTAAAGCACAGACACGAAATGTTTGGGTACTGATAAAAAATAAATTTACATGCTTATGTCAAATCTTGATCAGCTGACCTGTACACAATCGTCTTCATCTTTGCCTCTCCAACTTAAAGGTAACTTTTGCCTCACATTTTGGTGACCAGGTTTTGAGGCAAATCGAGTACAGTATACACAAATGCTATACAGAACTTAATCACAGATAAAAATTTAATTTCTTACAGTTCAGCAGCACTGCCCCATAACATCAATGAATCATACAATACAACAAACTGAACCAAAGTTCAAGTATATGTATGCATCATCAGTATAGAGTATGGGATAGAGTATGGTATATTGTTTGCATGTACTCAAAGAACAGCATTTGTCAGCGTGAAATCCAAACTATCAGAGTTTTGTAGATACCGAAATTTCCTTATAACACCTTACGACACAATGTAATGTAGCAATGGTCAAAGGAAGACTATGCCATCCATTCTGCAGCTTCTGTACAATACCTGCTTGTGACCGATAGTAGGACATAAGGCCATAGTTAATATCACGCTGACATAGGATCACATGGGTAAAAAGTTACTCAAAAGAAGTTGATTTCTGTTAATTTCTCTGGATAATTGCATCAGAGAGCCGACATGTGTGAAGTCGCATGCTTCTGTCATGAGTCAGTTTATCGATGAAAGAGTTTAGTTAATGTTTCACATGGTTCATGCCAGCAAGGGCATCCCATCACAAATCAACCCTCAGCTGGGATGCACCACAAGCCTGTGAGATGCTGGGCCAACGAACAAAGATGGCTCCCTAACTCTTTGTGGTCATTATTCACAAGCAGCACTGGGATTCTGACATATGTAGAGCTGGAGTCCTCAAGGACATATCCTTGACCTCAAGGCTCTTCAAGGACAGTATGGCATGTCCTTGACCTTGGAGGCAAGATCTTTGTCCTTGGAGGCCAGGTCCTTGGTCTTGGCCTTGTGAATTCTGTCCTTGACTACAAGTTTGGACATATGGGCAACAAAAGAACAGCAGCAGCAGTACGTTTGTGCCGATAACACAATTTAAGCAAAATATGTCAGTCGAAATATAAATTAGTACATGACAACTTTCACAGTCATGATCGACAGCAAACACTGTTTGTGTTTTAATAAAAGTGACAAATACAAATTTCAATTACACGTCACTACATGTATACAGTTATTCTATATCCTGCAACAGTTAATCAAAAAGACTACTGGTTTCCTTCTTACTTCAGAACTGTGCTGTTCATTAAGTGAATTTAATGCATCAATAACAGAGCAAACAAGAAGGCGCTACTAACAAGTTAACAACCTAACATTCCGACCACACAGCAGCCGGGAACAAAAACAACCGTACAGACGTAGCACACTCCGTGCTATCCCAAGTACGTCAGCATTTCCACTCATTCTTATCATCAGCTTCATCGCATTACTGAAAACAAGAAGCATTTGAAAAATGTTGGGCCCATTCGCCACAGCGAACCGCCGTTACATTGCCATTCACCAGGTGTCGCTACTGTCGCACCCCAGCTATAGCTATAGCGCAGGCGGCGTGCGATGTCCACGACAACGACGACGACAACGACAACGCGTGACAGAGGGGACCGCTATGGCCCCATGGAATGGGCCCAAAGATGCTGCCATTGTCTGCAAAGACGGAATGCTAAGCATCCTTGACAGTGGAAGGCTGCAGACCTTTCAGTGACTGAGTGACTAAGGTTGGGTTGCACCATCCATACTTAACTTCAGTAGTCGTTAAATCTCAATGCATTTTCATGCAGATTTAAGGACTGTTTATGTTAAAGTATGGATGGTGCAACCCAGTCTAGGTCCATCAGTCAATCAATCAATCAATTACAAATTTGTTTGAACCGTACGTCGAGACCGAATCCGAGATAAGGTGGCAATGTCTGGAACTATGAAGCATGTGCATGATGTGTTTTTGACTCTCAGTAAAAAAGCCATTAAACGGCAAGTAGGGCGAGTACAGAGAACCAGTCAAAAGGTAGACTCCACAAACAGACCCAACAAATGCAAAAATGTAAATCAAAAGAATGGACAAAACAATTGATGTTGCTTATTTACTAGCGTTAACAACTTCCAGTAAACAAAACAAGCATTTATTTTGTGTCATATGTAATCGATAAATGTTGCATGTGTTCACAAACTGCATGACGGCTGTCAATCATCAGTGGCAATAGAATATCATCATCAGTTGCATCACATACCATAGCACAAACAGAGCCCGTCAGTAAATAAAGAATATTTATCCCAGATCCAGCTTTACTCGATATTTTGTAAACTTCCGGTTATGAGTAATACGGTTCTAATCATAACAGTTTGCGTGAAAGTTGCAAAATCTACACATTGAGTCAAAAATAAAAGGACAAAGTGGGCTGAGTTATCGAGGTATTATTTATACAATTGTTTTGTAAGGTAATTTTAGATTGCTGAAGACTAACCGTAACATGATGCATTAAATATTGCAATGACGCCTGTACTAAGCTTACCGTCTTTCACCGTAAACAGAAATAACATAGATATATTCTTATATAACTGACGCGCCCTACTGCACAGTGAAGGAAGACGGCCTATACTTACTGTTCAGCAACAACAGAGAATCAACTCTGAAATAAGAACATGAAGTTCCAAACTCTTTAACAATCAGTCTTGGTAGGCTATCTGTTTAAGTTTTCCACTTCAGCTTTAATTCTTTTCTCCAAACATGAGATAAACAGAAAAAAGCAAAAAAAAATAAATTTAGATGAACAATTATTATTATTATTATTATTATTAAGGACATTTATATAGCGCAAAATTGCCGAGGGCCACTAATGCGCTGTCCGGCAGACAAATAACAATGTCTTCAGTTGTGTCCTAAAT
>Ga0209782_1002228_pt1 | contig 10711 bp, 8 predicted proteins | sample WorMetmaBAHAMAS1_FD_187390 | JGI IMG/M metagenome (GOLD analysis project Ga0209782, IMG submission 187390) | Marine gutless worms symbiont microbial communities from Max Planck institute for Marine Microbiology, Germany - Inanidrilus... | ecosystem: Host-associated > Annelida > Digestive system >...
GTACATGTACCTTAAGTCACCGCTGGAAAAAAATTCAATGCCGACTGTACAGCTTCTTATCTTATGTCTTAAACTCCGGGGTCACTAAACTAAATCTTACGAAAGTTCTACAAAATGTACAGAAATAACAGCTGATTACGCTGCTGAAATCAAAATTGTGATCTTACAATCTGTTTTGGAACGACAACGTGACGAATGAAGATCGTCGTCAAATTGCGGGGGAATCGCGGCAAAAATTGCGCGTTTGAACAGCAAAAACTCCGAGATTGTTGGACTGAAGTTCACCAAATTCGGATACCATGTAGCCTGATTATTGCCATTGAATCATTTGAAAGTGTGTTTATGATCGGCCAATCCAATTTCAAATGCTGAAGCAAAGAGTAATATTAGGTCACTCCACCCGACGTTGGCGAACATCTCCCATATTTAACTGGTTGCTATAGAAACGTCCCTTGGGCGACCGCCAAACGAATACGTGGAAAATCATCCCCACTAATAGGCCTACCAAACCTGTAAAGTAGGTCAAGGTAGGTCCAGGATATTCTGAGATATTTGGTGTGATATGCCGATTTTTGCCATATCGCCACAAAAGGTGCTATTTTAACAGTGTAAAGTCTGAGATTTCTGGATCGAATGACACTAAAATTGTATTCAATGTAGAGAAATTCCTTCTATTGAACCTTTTGAAATCGGAATTGCGATATTGCAATCCGTTTCTGAATGGCAGTGCGACAAAGTAGATTGGTCTAGGAAAATCACTGAGTTTTCGACTTTAATTGGTTGCCATGGTAACGTCCCTTGAAGAATCAATAAAGCTCAACGAGGTGAACAAGCGCTTACACCCGTCTACCAATCCTAAAATTTTGGTGAAGATCAGTCTATCAGCTTCTGAGACACAGGTGTTAGAATGTCGACCATTAAAAAAACAAATAAAGAAAAAACATTGGCAGAATATATAGCCCGGTCAGCAAGTTTGCCGAGCGGGCTAAAAAACTAAATGGCGGCTGTTGATGTTTTTGTAAAAGCGTAATGCACATGAAATGCACATGCAAAACACGGTAAAGATAAATCTAAGGCGTTGTGTAGTGGCGAGTGGCGATGTGTTTGTCTGTCATATATTTTACAGACATTCTGTCTGTGTTATATCATCAATACCTTTATCTGACAAGGAAACAGAGAGACAAAAGCACACACAGGATAAACACTGCCTCTTTCGTAGAGATAAATGTGACGCTTATTCATTAGGAGAGTAGTCAAATGTGCCCGTCCTTTTTGTGACCTGTACTATAGGCAACAAAACATCCGTGCACGTCATGAGATAGCGTGGAACATTTCACTACTTTCCTAACGAATATCTCTACGAAGAAGGCTGTTTTTTCTCGGTGTGTTATTGTCTCTCTGTTTGCTTGTCAGGTAAAGTTACCGATGATACAACGCAGCTAGGCCTACAGCTACGTGCACGAGATTACTAACACAGATAAACAGGAAGTTATAGTCTACGTAACAACGCCAGAAAGACAGACGGTCAGTTTTTATCCGCTTCAAGCGGCCAACGATTGATCGATGTAATGATCTAGTCGCACCCATGCAGCCACTCATCTGTCACTATTTGGACCTATCAACACACGGTCACGCCAGGCGGTCAGCACAACTACGTCGTCTTAGTGTAGAGTCTCGAAATTCCAGTCCGCTTGCAGTCCGATGTTTCATTAACCCTTTTAGTGTTGTGACAGTTAATAAGTAAATAAGTAAGTAAGAATATTTATACACGGCGCAAAAAAGCACCAGTCACTATGCGCCGCAGCCCTACACAAACCAAAGTGTCTTCAAAAGTCTCTTAAACTGTTCAAGTGAGATGTCTCTGTCACGTAATGCGACAGGTAGAGAGTTCCAGAGAGACGGTCCAGCGATGGAAAAACTTCTGTCTCTGAGATGCGTACGTGTTCTCTTTGTGGCACACATCAAGACATCAGCGGATCGCAGTGATCGGCGGCCGATGTCGGCCAATAGCTGACATTCTTAAGCCACGTACTGTGGAATCTGTTCGTGTAACGCCTTGTACACAAGAACAGCCATCTTGAAATCAATACGCTGTCGAACTAGTAACCAGTGCAGCTCACGCAGAACTGGTGTGATATGCTGCCGTCTTCCAGTTCGCATGATCAGTCGGGCTGCAGCATTCTGCACCGACTGGAGTTTCTGCAGCAGGTTACCGGCAATTCCACAGAGCAGGCTGTTACAGTAGTCTAGCCGACTAGATATGATAGCATGAGCCACCATCTTAGCAGCGTCTTCTGTTATGGATCTGACGACTGGTAGCAGCTGTCGAAGCTGGTAATATACGGACCGGCAAAATGACGACACGTGGTCTGCCATTGACAACCACTGGCGACGACGACTCCCAGAATTCGCGCGGAATCACTGACTCGTATCGATACAGACAGGACCGGTATGTCGCGTACTGTTACTCTGTCAATGCAGTACTTCGAGCCCAGCCACAAGACCTCAGTCTTGCCCGGATTAAGTCCAAGACGGCTTCCATCAAGCCAGTCACTGACGTCTGCCATGCACCCTGAAAGTCTGTCAACCATTTACTCACTACGAAGATATGAAAGGCGACGAGAAATGCAAAAAATGAGGTGGTTTAGGGGGTTAGGGGTCACCCAAGGTCAGCGGAAACATAGCCATTCGATAGAGCACATACGACTTCCTATTCGACTATAATAGAAACTATGCATCTATCTTGTACCGTTTTCGAGTTATAGCGCGTTTTTGGTCGAAAGTGACGAATTTTATCCCACCCCACCTGCATTTATCGCCCCCATAGGGAATGATCCCGTTCAAATATTGCCGTGAACTTTGGTGTCAGAAAACTAGAGTCAAGGAGCTATCGTGTGGCATTATTTGCGTGATCCTACGTTTAGCTGTTTTGATACAATACCGGAGTGTGACAGACACACACACACACACACACAGACAGACAGACAGACACACGACGACGGCATATACCGCGCTTAGCATAGCGTCGCGCAGAAACGACGAAAAATGCAAAAATTTGGGTGGTTTGGGGAGTTATGGGTCACCCAAGTTCATCAGTAACATAGCCATTCGATAAAGTGGATACGACTTCCTATTCGACTTGAATAGAAACTATGCGTCTATCTTGTACCGTTTTTAGTGCACTTTTCGTCGAAAGTGGCAATTTTAAACCACCCCACTTGCATTTATTGCCCCCGTATTGGGGTCATCCAGTTCTTTGGCACCAGAAAAGTAGAGTCCCAAGGCTATCGTGTGGCATTATTTGCATAATCCTATGTTGAGCTGTTTTTGTACAATACCAGAGTGTGACAGACAGACATACAACGACGGCATATACCGCACTAGCATAGTATCATGCAGTAACAAGAAGCTCTGCTAAGGCAGAGGGACCGCGCGATGCTATTAATAATGCCATACGATAGGTCCGCGACTCTAGTCTATACTGATAGACTAGAGTCCTGGACCTATCGTATGGCATTATTTGCGTAATCCTACGTTTGGCCATTTTAATACAATACCGGAGTGTGACAGACAGACACACACACACAGGCAGACAGACAGCCAGACAGACACACGACAACTGCATATACCGCACTTAGCATAGCATCGTGCGGTAAAAATCGACCATACTGCACGGCCAACAAAATTTAATTACCAGGCAATGAGCGTCGGTCGATAGCAAATTACTATCCTGTCCATTATTACCACATATTAGAACGATAATGCTCAAGCTCCACCTAATCGATTCGTTGTCTATATGTTATACAGCCAACACTGCAACAAATAAAGTGACAAACCGAACCGATGGAGTTTAGGCCAAAGCCTTTGCGTGAGTGGCCCGAGCGCCGTAGGTGTGATAAGCATTAGTCCGTGGTCGGCGACATGTGTATCGCACTTCACGGAGTGCAGTGGAGATTTTTTCTAAGTCCACAGTTGTGCATACAAAAATCGGTCACGTGAGCAAAAACCACGTCCCTTTTAGGGGTGATTTGTCATCCCTTTGGCCATACTTGATATAGTCTCCCTTTGTACAAAGTTTGAGAGCTCTAGCTTCAGCCATTCCTGAGATATGGATGGGGCACCAAAAATTTAAAACGTGTCACGTGACGTAACCACGCCCCTTTCAGGGACGGCTTGTTGTCCGTCGGCTGGGACTAGCTACTGTCAACCTGTACACCAAATATGAAGTCTCTATGTTTAATCACTATGAAGATATGAAAGGCGACGAAAAATGCAAAAATTGGGGTGGTTTAGGGGGTTATGGGTCACCCAAGGTCATCGGAAACATAGCCATTCGATAGAGCACATACGACTTCCTATTCGACTTTAATAGAAACTATGCGTCTATCTAGCGTCGCGCAGTAATAATTACTGAGTTCCAAGAGTGGGCGTTCTCAGTCACTGGTCTGCCTAACTCTCTCTTCCACAGACAGATATTCCTCACATTTCATGCTGCTTTAAGTGACATGTTAAAAGAGCTGTCACGTCACTTATATCACCTTAACTGATCTGAATCTTCTTAAGACTGAAGTCAGTTAAGTTCAGAAAGGTGAGATGAGTCATAGGAACGCTGTTTATGTTTCTGTGTTTTAACCTTATTCGAACTCGCTGCTACCTGTGCTTAATATTTTCATACACTGAACTGTGTAGTATGCTGGTGGACAGTTAATTTCTAACTAAAGTAAAATAATGTAATACTGTATAACAGTGTGCAATATGCCTCGCCTCCGTGGAAACTTGCATGCCATGGGATAACACATCGTAACCTGCTACTCAACAGAAGTGACATTTATGTCGTTATTTCAGGCAAGTAGGCCGGTAGTTCGTTTAGCAACCCCGATGGGATGCACTGCTGAGTTGACTTAGTTGGCGTCATTATATACCGTGGTGGCATACCCGCCCAAATATGGTCACCCATCTTAGCACTAACCGGGCTCAACGTAGAATAATGACGTTACCGCTATGCTTGACTGCCAACTAATTTGCGTACACACTAAGAAATCACTGTATTGTATTGTACTGCATTGTGCACTGCAGGGTCCGCCAGGCACCGGGAAGACGTACATTGGGCTGAAGGTTGTCCAAGTCCTCCTCGAAAACTCGCACGTCTGGAACGCGGCTGACCCGGCGGAGAATTCGCCGATCCTCGTCGTCTGCTACACGAACCACGCCCTCGACCAGTTCCTCGAGGGACTGACCGGGTTCCTGAGGCGAGGAATCGTGCGTGTCGGTGGCCGCAGCAAGTGCAAGAATCTGGAGCAGTTTCTGCTGAGGGAACTGCGCAAGAGAAGTCGCGAGTCGCGCACGGTGCCGCGGGGAATCTTCCTCAACCGCAGGGAGGCTCGCAGCGACATGGAACTTCAGCAGGTCGAGATAGAGCACCAGACTGCGATCATCGAGAGCACGGAGCGCGGCCTGATCCACGAAGATGTTCTGAAGTCCAGGTGCATGTTTGAGGGCCACTACGAAGATTTAACCAACATGGTGGACGGTGGTGACGACGGCGGTCAAGCCAGTCTGTTTGCGCCGGCGACCTTGAAGTACGGCAAGTCGGTGCTTCCGCTGTGGCTGGGCCTCGACGAGATGATCTACAGCGAGCAGGGAGTCAACCCAGATCACATGGAACAAGGTCCGGCTGCGGATCAGCCTGCAGAAGAGGCGGAGGAAGAGGAGGATATGGAGAACGCTGCCCAGGCGGAGGCGGCAGAGAGGATTCTGGAGAATCAAGATGATGAGGCGGCAGTTCGACGTCAGGAGGAAGAGAGACGACGAAGACAGAACGAGCAGAGAGCAGAGGAACAGCTCGCTGTCAACTTTGACCACGTGCTACACAATGACGCAGTAGACGTCGACGCGCAGGGCAGGTAGGCTACAGCACTGTTGTTAAACACACATTTATGGGCCTATTTCTTTATTTTTAAATTAAAAAAGCTTGCTTTCAGTTTTTTTAAACTTTTGAATGCTATTTAAAACATGCTATTTTTCTATACTATTTATTTGTTATGTGTTATCGTGATTTTATTACCTAGTCACGTTGTGTGCCAGTAGTAGCCAGCTGGACTCTTGTCTGTCTCTGGTTAGCAACTGGCAGTTGCATTATCAGCTGAATATGGCAATGCAGGAAAGCCAAGTTTATAGGTCACCCACATATAGTTATTCTAGAAACTACAAGATATGTTAAATTACAATTACACATTTTTGCACAAATGACAACTAATAACGTTAAAAACAGTTGTCCAGAGAATAGAAATGTTCTAAGATGTACAGGCCAGGCTAAAGATAAAATACGTTTACAGCACTCGGAACAGCTGTGAGTCTGCCATCAGGATTATATAGGACGGACCTGTTGTTGTTTGACGACTACGAGGTGGCGGACTCAGCGAGTCGACCGGAAGAAGAAGCGACAGCGGCTGCGTCGTGAACTGCAGAGCAGTGACGTCATGTCACGTGACCAGGTCAACGCGGTGGACAACGTCTGGGCACTGTCGGTGCGCGATCGCTGGCGACTGTACCGCTACTGGCTGAGTCTCTACCGGGCTCACATCAACGACAACATCCGCGATGCCGAACGACAGTTCCAGATGTCTGCCAACAGGATGAAGGAACTGCTGGAAGAGGAGGATCTGGCCATCATGAGGACCATGAGGATCATCGGAATGACCACCACTGGTGCCACAAGGTTGTACTGGTGACATTCTACTACAGAACAATTGTATTGCAGTAATCAGACTGCGTCACAGCTTCTGCATTTCAGTAAAGCTGTAAATGCCGCCTATTCGCTTTGAAAGGAGTGGCGTGGTTTGACTATCTGTTAGACACAGCTGTGAGCTAGTCAAACCATGCACCTCCGTTCAAAGCGAATAGTCGGCATTCACAGCTTTACTGAAATGCAGAATCTGGTATGCAGACTAATAACTGCAACTAAAACAGCTGAACCGACCGTAGTGCTGTTTGCAGTAGTAATCTGAGTCGGCCGAACAAACCATGTGTTAGATGGTGCCATGCATAATCCTTTAACCACTTGTTTTCGTGTTAATGAAGCGTAGTTCCTCAATGTTTCATTTAGTTTCTCGTTCTTAAAGTAATTTCTGTTTAGACAATGCTTACAATTTAAAACCGAAATTGATTTTACTGTATACTTGTTTTACTTACCGTTTCAGTCACTGTGAACGAGTGTCTGCCTGCTGGTAGATACAAGAACGTTCTTCGTCGAATCGGTCCTCGCATTGTGATTGTCGAGGAGGCGGCCGAGGTGTTGGAAGCTCACGTGGTGACGACACTCAGTGGCCAGTGTCAACATCTCATCCTCATTGGTGATCACCAGCAGCTGAGACCAAGTCCCAACGTCCACGAGCTGGCTGAGGACTATCACCTCAAGTACTCGCTGTTTGAACGGCTCGTCATCAATCAGCTGGAACATGAGACCTTGGAACGACAGCACCGCATGAGGCCGGACATTGCCGACTTCTTGAGGATCATCTACCCGGGACTGGTCGACGACCTCAGCGTCCAGGTTGGCTCCTTGATCTTACTTTGTCGCTGAATTTAACATGTTTAGAACAACTAAGCACATTTAGATCGGTGTTTAAACACAGTCTTAGTCGCATTTATACCTAAATACGGTCCCAGAAGTGCGACAAGGAATGTGTGTAAGATTGTGTTAATGATGTAAATATCTTTGTTACAGTGTAGGGGTTCAAAGTATTACAGTGAGCTTGTCTGTCTTTCTGTCTGTCTCAATCTGTCAGTATGCAAACATAGCTCAGACACTGAATATCGAAACCTCACTACCGCAGCATTCAGGCTGACTAGCACAGTGTCGTTTAAGTTATTGATAACAGTCGAACATTACTCAAATGTTGGTATAATAGCCCGTTGAGATGTCGAGGACTGAAGTCAAAAGGTGCCAAAACACGATTTCAGGCACTTTCAGTCATCGGAGCAGTACGCCTATGTTTCCAATTGAATCGTGTATAGTATGACTTCCTATTACTGTTCTGTAGTTAGGCCTATCTTATGTCTATGTTGAACCGTTGTTGAGTTATGAGCCGCTAATTTCACAGAAGCATAATCCCCAACAACAACAAGAACCCGATGAAGTATCCACAGAGCCGTTTTGACTGCACGACGCAACTTTGAGCAAAATCTAAAAAGTTCCTTACCTGCTGTTGCTGTAACCAAAACCAACACGAAGCTCTTCAATGCTGAGATAGCACGACATGCCAGCTGTTGGTGCCACCTAGTGCAAAACTCCATATTTTCCAACCTCATGATCTTCAGAGCTGTAGCCTAGCATTCGGGATCACAAGACACTATGATCCGGGGTCGGCTTTTTAGTGCCGGTAACCCGAACAACGATCTATCCTGTCATGGCATGTCATATGCCGATTTCCACTTTTTGTTGCACTATGTGATCACAGTCCATCGACGTTGTAGACACAGAACACAGAGAGAGAAATGTCATGCTTGCTGCGTGCTAGAAACTGCAGCTAGAGAATATCTGAAACTAAGATGTGCGTGTGTATGATGCAGTCATATGAAGACGTGAAAGGCGTGTCGACGAATGTGTTCTTCATCAGTCACACGAGTGAGGAACACCGGGATGAGGAACTCAAAAGCATGTCCAATGAACACGAGGCCAACTACCTCGTGGCACTGTGTAACTACCTCGTCCTGCAGGGATACTCGCCAGCTCAGGTACATCTAACTTACCACTGTTACAGCGTAACTATAATAGTGTCGGATATGGGTGGACTGGTGGGGTTTTTTTGCTAGGGTGATTGCAACAGCACAAGAAAGTGCAGTATCATGCTAGGATGCGTCGCAACATTCCAAGAGTGTAAAGGTAAGGTATTAACTCGTTTAATAGTTTGCAACTAGGCTCACCGCTACGGAAACTCACGTGCCATATGGGATCACGTATGACATTCACACCTTTACCCCAGCCAGTTAAAGTTGTTACTTGATTTAGTGACTCCGGAGGGAAGCAAGGCTGAGTTGACCTAGTTGGCTTGGTTACATACGGAGATGGTGTACGCGCCCGAAGACGGTCACCTAGCCTACTCCTCTGTCGCTGCTAATAGATGGGCTGTGTTGCTTCTTGTTAGTGGCATGTTGTTACAACACCTCGTTTCCGAGATACTGCCACATTTGCGGTGTACGTGACTGTATGAACTTGAGAAGTCCTTTACTTTCCATACATGCGGTAAAGTTTCAATTGCAATTTACAACTTCACATGCCGTGCATGTGCACTTTCCGATTCGTGCGTAAACACACGGCAGTGCGTTATATTTCCTGACGAGCTATACGCGTATTAAAAAGACTTGCGTGCTGCCACTGTGCAGATGACGATCCTTACTCCGTACACTGGGCAAGTATTTCTCATTCGTCGACTTCTGCGTCAGCGTCCGACGCTGCACGACGTCCGCCTGTGTCCCATCGACAACTACCAGGGCGAGGAGAACGACATTGTACTCCTGTCACTCGTACGCAGCTCCGCCGCACACCAACTCAAACCGACAATCGGTTTCGCGAAACCGACGATCGGTTTTGTCCGGGACGAGAACCGAATCTGCGTGGCGCTGTCGCGGGCGCGCGTCGGCCTGTACGTCGTCGGCAACTTGCGCCACCTGGCGAGAAACAGTGAACTGTGGAGCAAGATGGTTCAGCAAGCCAGGGAGTCGCGCTCTATTGGCGACTCACTGCGCCTTGCCTGTCAGAATCACCCCAACGAGGCTCAGATCGACGCCAGGTCGGTGTATTCTGCTCCCCTGATTGGGCCCATTTCATGGGGCCATAGCGGTCCCCTCTGTCACGCGTTGTCGTCGTCGTCGTCGTGGACATCGCACGCCGCCTGCGCTATAGCTATAGCTGGCGTGCGACAGTAGCGACACCTGGTGAATCGCAATGTAACGGCGGCTCGCAGTGGCGAATGGGCCCAACATTTTTCAAATGCTTCTTGTTAACCTTGCAGTCTGGACGATACATACAGGGTGGCTCAAAATAAAATACCCCACCAGACAGTGTGCAATATCTCCGGTTGTCTGATTTTAACAAATGTTTGAAGCTGCAGTGCTTAATCTTGACACTTCTCTGAATCTAACGCCATACAAAGTATCCACTGCACCTTAGTTATGTACAAGCTGATCAAAGTGTGTTCAGTAAAGTTCTATATATGCAACCCATATCATGTATGGCACTGCCTACTCCCACCTTTCTGTTATACCTGGAACAATTACTCTGTCAGACCATGTGTACATGACACAGCACAGCCCGATGGACTTTCACAATTAATTTATCAGACTGCAGTGTCAGATAGAGGTGCATAGTATTGTTATGAGTATGTCTGTCTGTCTGTTTGCATAACTCCAAAACTAGACAGCCGATCTTCACCTAATTTTTGTGCATGTCACCTGTATGGCCGTGGCTCGGTCCTTCTATGATGGCATTGCGATATATTAAGTACTTCCGATGACATCACATCTTCATGGCATGGGGCCAGTGGGCCAGAATTAAGCACCACATCATGTTTCGATGAAGATCGTTAGGTTGTGGCACCTGTTGAACGTCAGACAGGGTGACCACTCCTCCTGGAAAGTCATGGAAAGTCATGGAATTTACTAAAACCATTTTCCAGGCCTGGAAAGTCATGGAAAACAGCCAAGGTCATGA
>Ga0209782_1002229_pt1 | contig 10702 bp, 8 predicted proteins | sample WorMetmaBAHAMAS1_FD_187390 | JGI IMG/M metagenome (GOLD analysis project Ga0209782, IMG submission 187390) | Marine gutless worms symbiont microbial communities from Max Planck institute for Marine Microbiology, Germany - Inanidrilus... | ecosystem: Host-associated > Annelida > Digestive system >...
ATTTAGGACGATTTAATTGACGAACTGCCGGCGGAAAAACGACATCTGAGTAAATTGATCATTATCTGCCGGATTTAATGCCGGATTAAATTAACGGGAGATTAATTTGCTGTGGAAAAACCGGACCTTATACAGTTAATTGCACGCAGTGGTAAGTCATACTCACTGCTAGTGCTTGAACTGTAGCAAGGTACTGCACTGCAAGGTCCTCCGCACCTGTCGACAGACGGAAGCCACATACCTAGCAAAATATCAACAACTACTTTTCACTTCAGTATTGGCCATATTCACTGGACTACTCTTTTCTCTCAGAATTCTCCAGCAGCAAAGAACAAGCAACTGGCAAGTTGTCAGGAAATACATCTGGATTATAAAAAAAAACAACTTACCATTCACCAACCTAATTCACAATATAAAAAGTTCAGCACAAGTTTTGTGAGCATGTGCAGACAAGATTATATTAACGAGCTGTATGCATTGAAATTTCTAATAAGCTGATTTCCTTAAGCTATGTACACACAATACAACTGGTTCTACAACTGGCTGAAAGTTTGTATACATCACGTGAAAAGCTGGATGTTGGGTTGCATGTCAAAACTTGTTGAATTCATACAACCGGTTTGTCTAACAGGAAAATGTTTGTATACACGATGGGTGTCAAGCCGGCTGTACAATGGGGTTTTACTGTACTTTAATTCTGTTTGTTGGATAGCAGCAAAGGATTCTAGTTCACAGAAACCGGAGCTATAAATCCCAACATTATGTAACCAGGCCGAACTGAATAAACTCTTAAAAGACTTAGCCAATTAAACACAAACCAAAACTAGGCAAAATTTCCAGTAAACTTAAATTATACTAATAATCAACAATTGCTAAAACTGCAGCAATCAATTTATGGCTTATACCAGAATAAAGTGATTATATCGTGCTTCAATGATATGATATGGTTGGAGAGGTGGTAAGGACATCCGGACCTGTTAAAAAACCCGTGCCACTTATCCCGAGAGGTTGATTTCAAAGAGAGCCAAAAAACTGACCGGGAACTGCATTACCCTGTTTCACACATGGAATAAAAATTGAAAATAAATTTCTGGAAAAAAGTAAGAAAGTGCGGTTACCATGCCGCAGGTGGTAGGATCAGCTACTGGCGACCGGTTGCCATGGTAGTCAGGCCAGACGTGAAAGTCACGGGTTAATGTAGCAGGCGACTCGACGTGGTCTCGGCGTGCTATGAAGTCAAGAATCTCAGAGAGCACAGCGTACGTGTGTGTATTTCTACAAGAAACAAACGAACAGAACCCCACTCAGTGACTGACTGGGTATGCCACTAAACTATCCACTTACTATCACTATGTTTCTGACTATTATGCTGATACTCAATTTAGAGGGATGCAAGACCGAGTTGACCTAGATGGCTGGTTATATACTGAGGTCGTGTACCCACCCAAAGATGGTCACCCATCCCAGTAAAAGTCCAACACTAGTTCAAATGGTTAATCGAAGACAAAGCAAACATCACATAGATATGTAAACAAATACTTAAGTGTTATGCTGGTTCACAAACCAAGTTATGAAAACTTTTGGGCATAATTTGTATAAAAGGCAAGCAAGAAACTGAGAAATAAGGCATAATTTTTGTGCAGCACATTTTAAGTCTAGAAAGTGGCAAAAGTGAAATCATCAAAACCAGATTACCGGCAATTTTTAGTTTTTTTGGCACTAGGAACCCGAAATAAATCACTCTCTCTCTCTGCACAGGAATTGATAACATTTATCACATAAGAGTGCATAGATTCAATTGTGATTGTTGACATTTCATGCCTAATAAACGTTCATATCATTAATGTTATCAGCATCTTCAAACAAGCGGAGAACAATATCCCAATAAATGCGCTACTAGACCTGTAATTACCTAGACTCAGCATCATGTTTGACCCAGGAGTACGCCGGATGACTTGCTATGACATGCTCCAGCTGTATGGTCACAACACGAAAGAACATTTCATGCAACGTAAAGTGACTACTGGTCAAGAAATAATTGGCTCCGAGCAGCACTAAAAACATCAGCATCATCAGCAGATCAATGTAGTATAACTCACTAAACTTTGTTTACTTGGACTATTTCTCTGGAGGATTACGACTGCACCTTATTGGATTCTATCCCAAACTAAAACAAGAGGCCTAGCAGTGGCTAGCATAGCGCGATATGTGGGAAGCTCTAGCATAAACCGTTCTTCAGATATAATGCATTAGGTTATAAAATCACATTAAATATCAACATCGTTCATATGTAAACATTAACAACATCACGTGTTTCCGGTCTAGACTCTCAGTAAGTAAATTAAGTGATATCGCTACAATTACCAATTTTTCCATACCCCCCTCTTCCACCAGAAATCCTGGCATCATCCCATCCGACGATCCGTGTGAGGCATTGTCAGTAAGTAGCAAAGACATCCATCTATCCAAGCATGCAAAGATATCTGGGATCCATTGCACCCTGTGACCACAATGCACAAACGTCACAGACAGATGGACAAACAAACGGACACTGACATCATAGCATAAGTGCGAGATGTATATATTACATCTCGCGCTAAAAATCTGACTGAGGGTCAAGATTCCATCAACCACATTTCAACTGAGACCCTAACCCGACGCTTGACCTTCGACCCCATGAGCCATGACCCATACACATGCAAAAGGTCAAAGGTCACTCAGTTCAAAAGTTAGAGTGGAAACATATGGACGGACACAAACAGACAGACAGATACGGAGGCGACTGCATCACCTCTTGTTCTAATGCAGTCGGTAAACAACCGAAGTAACTCTACTGTAGCCTGCTTCAAGCGTAGAATTGTCAAACTTAAATTTTTGTCGTAGTGTTTTTATTTTTAGGGCACTTGTTAGTGCAGTTGCATGCTGCCTTTGTGTCCTGTCGACATACCTGCTTTGTTTTTTTGTGTGTTACATTATGTTTATTCTTGTCGCAAATAAATTTGATTTGATTTGAACTCCATCATCAGGCTTATTTTTCTGAACGACAATACCATTTAGGTGTCTGGCCTTAAGACTGCAGTTTATTATCCTTGCCTATTAAAGACCTTACCAATTTGCCAGCAAGACTCTGTCCACCTTCATTGGTCCAAAACTCCGGCAACATCACCGAGTAGCTTGGTCCCCAGACGCCAGGTACAAACACTGGCTCGTTATTTATCTACAACATACAATCACATACTTATCTATTCGCAGCTTTCTTAACAAAAATTACATTTTATACTACATTATAAAACAAACTTGGTTAATTTTTACCACTGTCACTTTAAGCAACAAACATGAAAATCATATCTAAAGATTTGACGTCAATGTCAATGTCAATTGAAATTTTTAGTGTGGCTAAAATAGCAGAACTATTACAAAGTCCACAGAGGCGTAGTAGAGTCACAGTACAAAATCAGGAAATGATTGTCGAAAAAGAAATGTTTTTAGACGTTGACGGAAAACAGGTATGGGATGGAGATGACTGAATGTCAGTTGGCAGTGAGTTCCATAGAAATGATGCAGCGACTGGAAAGGAGTGTCGGAACGGCTCACAACCGTCGGTCGACAGTTGATGCTAATATTGTTAGCTGTCACATTTATATATCAGACAATGGCCTATTATGATATAAAAGCTAGTGTCTGTGCTTAGAATCTGTAAATAATATTTTAACATAATACCCTTTACAGCTAAGAGTCGGTAAAAAAGTTAGCATCTTAACAGAAATGCGTTAGCAGATAACATCCGATTAACATACACTTTTTCCTTTCTGGCTAGGAATGCTTGAACTGTAAAAAAGCTGACCGTGATATGGCAAGTGGAAGTACCACAGATCATCGCCAGTCGATGAGTCAGAGGCAAGTCTTGGAGTGGACCATCATCATTGGGCTGGCATGACAGGCAACCTGCAATTGGTAAAATCAATCATATACCTGCCCAAGAACTCTATGCATTGTCTAACTAAGCTAACTTATAGGATTTTAAACTGCCATGAAGTTCTGTGTTTTCCTCTGCATCAGCTGATCTTGTAGCATGCCGAAAATAAGGCAATCATATATAACAGACTTTGCCACTGCCCACTGATGTGCAATCTGTGATATTTAATTGCCGAAAGCAAGATCCAGCTGGAACTGATGCATTGCTTTGGACTGTTATGCTCTCACTGCTTAGGAATATAGCATAATGCACCACATCTGAGGTGGCAACAGCTTGTTCAAGATGGAGCAGCAAGATTTTTCCCTCTCTTTCCTTCCCCTCCCCTCAAACCTTTCCCTGTCCCATCCCCTCCTCTTCCTCCCTTAGAAGTAGGCCCCTTAAATCCAGCTAGGGTGTCTGTGGGAGTGCTCTAAGCTCTCCCAGTGGGGTCTGGGGCAGAGCCGCAATCGAAATCAAATTTGGTGCATTTTAGCCTCAAAATCTTACATCTAAGAACAACAATAATTTTAGTAATTTTCCTGAGAATGAACTGACCAAATTTCACGTATTTTAAACTGTAAAGGCAATTTAATCCTACTCCAAATATGCAGCATCATTTTACACTGGGTGCTGCTGCTGCATGTGCTGCTCCGGCTGTACGACTGTTGCCACCCATACACCATACAGTCCACTTTGTGAACACATGGCATCAGCCACAAAACCAGACGTCATTAAAGCTGATCGACCGCTTACGCGTGGCACGTTGAACGCCCCATGATTACTGAAAAACAGACAATTCTAGTGACTGGTAATGGTCATTCGCAATTGCCATTATTGGCTGAACTTGGCAAGCCGAGTCCTAAGGTCGACCTGCTCTGCACCACTTGTTCAAACGGGACAGCGTAAACAATTTTTACTGTTTGACCTTGACCTTTGACCTACGACCTTGACCTACAATTGCAGCCTAGCCAAGTTCAAGTTCGACCCTCATGCCGCAAATCAAGGTCAAAGGTCAAATGATTCAAACAGGACAGCGCCCACAGACAAACGGAAGGACACACACACGGACGCTACCAAATGTATTATTGCCCCTGCTACGCGGTCGATAATAAAACCACCAGAAAAGGACCGAGTCACTGCCACACTCATCATCCACAAAAAATGCGGTTGTGTAGTTATCGAGATATACATGCGGACCCATGCAAACAGACATACTCATCATAATACTTTGCACCATTCTTGGTGGCAAAGTAACAAATGAAATCATTGTTACCAAGTGCGCCTGCATGTGCATCAACAATGGATACGGCAACAGGCAGCCCGGCCTTCAGACCAAGAGCATCAGCCGCTTCACTAGTCAAGCCAGCTCCGCATGACTGTCCAGGCAACTTTGTTACATTCCCTACAATCCGGTACGTGCACAACATATCTGGAGAAAATAATCGATAATTTCATTAAAATGTTTGCAGCAGCAGATGAGTTAGCCACTACGCTGAAAAATTAATGGGATTTTAGGAACTTGCAAAATATTACCGTATCATTACAAATACAGTATTCAACTACAAGCCTAGATTTGTGTTCAGCAGCTCATTTTTGTACAGTTACCGGTAGTTCTAACCACGTTAATAAAATAGAAGTAATCAAAGAGAGGATGAGCACAGCACAGATGCCCTTTATAACATCCAACAAATAGTTTCAGAATAACAGATGTAAACTGCTTTTATTTAACAGATCTGCCTCCATTTCAGGAGTTTACCTAAGGATGGTCAATGTCCCCCAAAGAAATTCTACTGGGCTAATTGGAACAGATATATTTTATATGTGGGATGCCACTCCCGTCGACTAAACAACAGTGTCGAAGCACAGATGAATGAGGCTGTAATTAACTCACTTCAGCCAAGTTCCAGACAACAACTGCTGTGTCAAATGGATAAAGCAAAAATCTTTTAAGAACTGGTAAAACTAAAATATTGGAAACGTAATTTTCACACCGTCTTTACACGCACCGGCTGTAAACATACGTGGTTGTCATGGCAGCGCAACTCGAACAATGTCGTGTTAACGTAACGTATGGTTTGTTGTCTGTATCTTCGATTAGTTATGAAGTTCATCAAGTAACAAGAAGCATTTCAGTGTAGCTGAGTGCCAGCTGCTGTGAAAAACAAAACTAAATAATAATGAAATATTCTATGGTGTCGAATTCATGAATAATATAGTAATAATTTTGTGATTTGAAAGTGTCCGAGAATTATATATATATATTTTGTGACTCAGGTAATAAATGGGTGCTGCCTCTAAAACAACAACTTTACAGCGAAGTAGCAATTCTAGACAACAGAAAAAAAGCTCGAAATTCTTGAATTTACCAATCTTTCGAAAACTATCCACAGCTAAATTGGCAAGACCAATATCGCTCATAAACTCTTTGTTCCAACCACAGTTTGAATTGTCGGCTTCATACAACCACTTGCAGACCAACGAGCACAAAGACCTATCATAAGCACACACGCACACACACAACCGATTTACAACCATTGCACATAAAAATCTGCATTAGCCGGCAATGCCAGGTAATAACTGAAGAATTGTTACCCTTGCATGTCCTTGCTATTGGCAGCTATACAACGGTGTTATTTACACCATTCTGTAATGCATAAACCTACCATGAACAATGTAACAAATTTACTCAAATATTTCCTACTAAATTAACAGTGCATATAAACCAATCTGCATCTAAGCTGATAAATTAACAGTGCACATAAACCAAGCTGATACTGCTTAAAACCAAAAATCTGTGGAAAATATGAGATCTATATACACTGCACAACTGTACGCCAAAACTACATTAAATAACATTGATTATTTAGTACTTAGTAATGTAATGTTATTCAAACTATTCAGTATAGATTTGGTAGCTCCCGCATGCTTGCAGCATGGACACCTGCGACAATACCCTGGTGCTGGATTTACTTAACGACCCTACACACGGTGACATTATTCAAGCAACTAGTACCAGTAGTAAATGAGACTCATTTAGTAATTTATAGGTATATATTACAGTTATCTCATCAGTACTGATACTGTTGGTTGGTAAAAGAAAGAGCATCTGACCAATACGAACCAATTTATTCCCAACAGTTCTCTTTCTGAATAAGTGGAAAAAACTTATGGGAATTGGCTAAGTCACGTTTACCTGAAAAAGTTTATAAAACAGAAGTGGTAATAGTGACGGAATTACTTCTTAACTACAAGTGAAATAAATCTTTTTTGTGAGAATTATCTTGACAAAAACAGTAAATATTACCTAGATAAGTCACTGGTAGCTCTCCATGATAAAAAGTCAGGTAGATCAAAGAAATGTTCTGCTACGTTCCAACATTCCTCTGCAAGATTCTGCTTAACATACACACACACAATAAAATGCGATAGAAATCAATCAAAATAAATTTATGTGTCATCACACAAGTGCATAGTGGTGCATAAGGACTTCCGATCAAGAGGTCAAACGTCTAACTCCCAATCAGGCAAGACAGATAACAGCTCTTTAGCAAGTTGTTCACACCCTGTCTCTAAGTAGTATGACGAAGGTACCAGTCTGGTACTTCACTGGCTATGTAGCATAGACTTCAGAAGTCTAACCGCTCATGGGCTCAAAGTAAATAAGCGCTCCACTCAAATGCTCCATTGAGCATTTTAACCTACCCATCTGCATTTGTCACTCCAATTGAGGATGATCCCATTCAAATCTGGACAAGATATTTGGCTTCAAATGCAAATGCTCAAATGGAGAATGACACTTTCAACATGCACAATGCTATACTAATGCAGTACATGTGACACATATGTTATGGTCCTGTGTCTGTCAGCCAACGATCGGTGTGCTACTAACATTGATAAACGGACTGAGCTAGTTTTGGGGATAGAGACAACTACACTCAGCTTATCAAAGCACTAGCAGTAACAAATAGAATATTATGAACATTACAAACCTTCTTGAGCCACAGTAACTTTGGCAGCTGCATTTCCAGTGATATACTGCCACCAACACTGCGCAATAACGGATGTCGAGTGTTGTTTATTGTATCGGCTTCACTGACAGCGCGATGGTCCATCCACATTATTACATTGCACCGTTCGTCACCTGCAAAAAATAAATTTTCGCTAAAAATTTCACCAAGAAATGATAACCACTACAAGATGCTGTTTGATGATATATTCATGTACGCAACAGAAAAATTTGCTGCTTGATCAAACACAGTACATCAAGTAGTTTTGAACATATGGAATGTTAAAGACAAATAGAGCAGCTAATAAACAGGATATATGATAACTTGGTAATTATCGGTGTGTGGCAAAAGAAAGCATAGATCTGAAACAGTTAAAGAAAGAAAACTGATGGCATGACAAGACAATGACGTAAAAATAAATTACCCCAGTCCAAGCAGACATATTAGGCATACTTTAGTCTGTATTCTAAGGACTAAGACTGGGCAGACAAAACTACATAACTTACACTGATAATTACTAAGTGTTTGGAATGTCATGACATGGATTTGAACTACAAAGTAGGACTAATCATTTTGACTGCTTTGATACTATAAACAACCAGCAAACTGTTACCTTAAAACAGTTTGTAATAAATAAACAAAGTGCAACAGTGTATGAGAAATGTCACTCCATGTCAATTAATGCACATTTCAATAACATTTAACTTACGGATAATTATGCTGAGTTTGAGTCACTTTAAAATCTATAGCTCAAACACAGACTTATTAAATATTCTATCTAGACTCATTACGTCCAATTAGAACAGCAGAAGATTTTGAGTCCGTCGTTCGCCAAGCAACATGGCCGCCGGTCGAGTGACGTCATTTTTACGTCACTTGGTCGAAGTAAGCCGTCATCTTGCTGTCAGTGTACTATGTTCGTTGCTATTTAGTGTATATCTATTCTATGTTTAGTTACTCCGTTTAGTTGCCTGTCCTCCGTTTAGTAGCTTGTGGCCAGGTTTTGCGGTGCGTACGATGGCTTCGGCTTGGCTGGCCAGCACGGGGGCCGTGGCTCAAACACAGCAAAAATAACTGGTGGTTGGGTAGCATACTTTTCGTTAAAGACACGATGTACAACACTGGCTACATAGTGGGTGTGCCGGTGGTATGCAGTAACTGCAACAATATTGCACAATACAAAACATAAAAATACAAAATATAATTCCATTGACAAAAAAATATACGGTACAGCAATTTTTATCGACTGCGTAGCAGGGGCGATAATACGTTTGGTAGTGAGTATCCTTGTGTCCGTCCGAATGTCTGTGGGCGCTCTCCTGTTTGAACCGTTTGACCTTGATTTTTGGCATGAGGGTCGACCTTGACCTTGACTAGCCTGGGATTGTAGGTCAATGTCGTAGCTCAAAGGTCAAGGTCAAACAGTGAAAATTGTTTATGCTCTCCTGTTTGAACAAGTGGTATGGAGCAGGCCGATATTAGGACTCGGCTTGCCGAGTTTAGCCTATGGTAATTGCAAATGACCATTACCAGTCCATTGAAAGTGTCTGTTTGTCAGTAATCAGGGGGCGTTCAACATGTCACGCGTAAGCGGTCGATCAACTTTAATTATATATCAGAAAGTTCACTTACCCGTTGGACTAACAGATAATGGCATAAAATGTTTGTCTAGAACAACAAGCGAACATGTGGCATCAAAACCAATGCCACGAACCATTGACGAATCAATTCTTTCTGTTACCATCTGCAATAAACATCAGTCTTTTAAAGTAAGTGCCTCGCGCGATCCCTCTGCAATAGCAGAGCTTCTTGTTGTGTAACACCAGTTCGTAAACAAGTTCAATGTTATTAGCAGGTGGGCTGTGCGTCGTCTGCCACAGCCAGGATGATGGTCGACCAATCCAGTATCCTGTAGCTTTTGCAACAACTTGTAAATATTGCCTACATTTGCTAGAAAACTCTTTTAACATTGTAGCCTTCTAATGTGAAGAAATTTTTAATAAGAATAGTATCTTCTTTAGCAACTGACATGCTGACAAACAACCGGCAACATCAAAAAATGAGTCATTTCCACCTTGTAAAATCGCAGCAAATAGACGGCAAATAGACACGAGAAATTGAATAAGCTTATATGATAACACAGACTTCGATAGCTATTATCTGCCAAAAATTATTAAAATTGGTTGATGACAGTCAAAGATACAGCAAGCTAAAGCAGTGACATTTTCGAGTCACAAAATAACCGAAAAGACACAATTTCCACTTTCAGTTTCACGTTTCGCCCGGTAGTGCAGAGACAATAGTTAGGGGAGGTAGAATAACAAATCACCATTCACCAGTGAACTCTCACAGCAACATCGCTGCCAAGAAGGTATAGTGTATAACATCAGTTTTTTTAGACATAGTGTACATTATAAATGCTAATAGACTAACACAAAATCCAAAAATACAGCAATACTAGAAAAAACAAAACACAAAAAAATGAAATAATATATAACTTTATTAAAAATAAATGGATTATTGTGAAGCACACCGACATCTAGACTATAACCATTGAACTACTTGCCAGTATATTTCCACTAGGGAGTGAAAACCGGTTTTGGCCAAAACCGGAAAACCGGTAAAACCGGCCAGTTTGGCAAAACCGAAACCGGTTTTCACATCGTCTGAAAACCGGTTTTCGGTTTTGTATTTTTAGGCGGAAATTTGTACATTTCCACGGTTTAGATCGTTCAGAAAC